>Ga0315294_10000181_pt1 | contig 67579 bp, 48 predicted proteins | sample YL17G13_40_MG_FD_203626 | JGI IMG/M metagenome (GOLD analysis project Ga0315294, IMG submission 203626) | Sediment microbial communities from Yellowstone Lake, YNP, Wyoming, USA - YL17G13_40 | ecosystem: Environmental > Aquatic > Freshwater > Lake > Sediment | place: USA: Wyoming | collected... | reverse complement strand
CCGTCCGTTCATGCGTCAGGAACCCGCAGGGCGCGGAGTCCCCGGGCCGAGTTCACGGAGGAGCCTGGCGATGTCGGACTCGAGCCGGGGGAGGTCGGTCACCACCGTCTCCCACACGAGCGGGACGTCGATGACGGCGTAATCGTGGATGAGCTTGTCGCGCATGCCGGCCGCCTTGCGCCACTCCACCTCGGGGTGGAGGACCTTCAGCCGATCCGAGACCCGCTTGGCCGCCTCACCGATGATCTCGAGGTTTCGGTAGACCGCATCCTGCACCATACGATCGGAAGAGAACCGCTCCTTGCCATCTTTCGTGTAGATCTTGATCCGCGCGATCGCATCCCGCATGTGGGACAGGAAGACCGCGTCGTCCTTCACAAAGGGACGGCCTCCGCAAAGATGCGATCCTTCAGGTACGGGCTGACCCCGCGCTCGCTAACCACGTCGACCTCGCGACCCAGCAGGTCGCCGACGTCCTGGCCGAACCCGATGAGGTCGAAGAGCGAGCGGCCTTCCCGAAAGGCCACGAGCAGGTCCAGGTCGCTTTCGGTCCCCGCATCCCCGCGAGCGAAGGAACCGAAGACCCGCACCCGCTCCACCCCGTATCGCGCGGCCACCCGCAGGATCTCGTCGCGTTTGGGCCCGATCAACTCCTGTATCCCCATGGCGATTCCATTATGCCACAGGCCTCCGACCAGCTCGCCTCCTCCATGGCAGCCATATGGCGCGATACTTGACGCTACCGCGGTAGTGCGGTAGCTTGGTAGCATGATCCAGCCGCCACGGCACGTTCTCACCAACGTCCGCCTCCCCCTGCCCCTGCTCAAGTCCCTCAAGCACCGGGCGGTGGAGGAGCGGCGTCCTGCGGCCGCGCTCGTGCGGGAGGCCGTCGAGCAATACCTCCTGCTCCCACCGCGCGATAGCGCAACCCGCACGGACGTCCGCTGGCTTCGCTCCGTCATAGGCTCGGCCGGCTCCTCCTCCTCGGCGCCCCGCGACCTGTCCACTGATCACGACCATTACCTCTATGGCGCACCCCGGCGCGGCAGGCACCGGCGCCGCCACGCGTGACCCTCTTCATCGACACGGGCGCATGGATGGCGCTCTCGTATCGGCGGGACGACCATCATGCCGAAGCCGTACGGTTCGCGGAGCGCGAGTTCGCCAACGCCCGTCTTGTCACCTCGGAAGCGGTCCTCGGTGAAACGATCAGCCTGATGCGGTTCCGTATCGGTCACGCCGCCGCCCTGGGATTCATCGACTCGCTTGCGGACATCCCGGCGGATATCGTCTTCACCGACGCTTCCCTGCACTCGGATGCGCTGGGCATCTTCCGGAAGGCCGGCGAGCAATCATTCAGCTACGTGGACTGCCTCTCCTTCGCGATCATGCGCAACCGGGGTATTCGGGAAGCCTTCGCCTTCGACGCCGACTTCGCCCGGTTCGGATTCGTCAGCCGGCCCGAATAGACCGGCCGCCCGGATCGTCGTCCCACAACTCCAGTTGTGCCGACACGGCGGGCGTGGCGGGTGCCGTCGGCGAGACCGCGGCGCGGAGCGACGCCAGCGGACAGCCGAAGGGAGCCAGGACCGTGGCGGCGGCGCGGAGCATGAGCTCGACGTAGGCCTCGGCGTCGTAGAGCTCGCCACCCTCGAGGATCTGGAGCGCGAGCGGCCGGTCCGCGCCGAGGACGTACGCGACCTTCTCCCCCGCCTCCAGCGTCGCGCCCCGGCTCACGAGCTGTTGTGCCGCGACCGCGACCGGAGTGGGCCGCGCGTACTCGTGCGGGCCCTGGGAGAGGTGCCGGTGGATGGCGAGGTCCGGCCCCCGGAGCCGCCCCGACCGGACGGTCGCCGCCGCCTCCCGCACCCGGTCCACGAGCCCGGCGGCTATCTCCCGGGCCTCCGCGACCCCGGCCGCCTTGGCCAGCGCCTCCACGAGTTCCGCCTGGAAGTCGCGGACGAACCCGGGCGTGTCCACCCGCCGCGCCTCGATCCCGCGCGCCTTGACCTCGCCTGACTCGAAGACGCCAATGTACCGCTGGGCCACCCCGCGCCGGTCGTCCTCCTTGCTCGGCAGGAACGCGAGCCAGCGGTAGATTCCCTCCACCGAGATCGGGAGGCCCGAGCGCCTCTCGATCTCGGCGGCCAGCGCCTCGCAGTCCCCGGCCGTCACCCGCCCCGCGGGCTTCTCGACCCAGAGGCTGTCCACGATCGCGTGCAACATCCGGTATCCGAGATCCTCGGCCGTCTCTTTCGCCCGCAGTAGGGCTTCCCTTCCCCACGCCGTCGTCGCCTCGTGCGCCTCGATCCGGCCGAACCGGGCATTCCGGTAGCCGAGGTAGCCAAACGAGCAGACGAGGAGCCATTTGTGCGCGGCAACGCGGGCCGCCGCCCGCTCCCGCTCCGCTTCCGTCGGCGCCGTGCGCTTGAGGACCTTGTACCGCGCCCGCTTAACGAGGAGCGGCGCAAGCACTTTGGGAACGAGCCCGCGCCGGCGGCGGCACGACCGCACGCCCGTCTCGGGCACGAGGTCGCCGTCCTCGCGACAGCACGGGCATCCTACCGTCTCGGGCGAGAGGTTGTGCCCGACCATGATCGCGGGGTACATGGAGGCGAAGTCGAGCTCGCCCACGCCCTCGTGCACGCCTGGCTCCGGCTGGAAGACCAGGCCCCCTTTGTCCACGGTCAGGAGCTCCTCGCCGGTCTTGAACGACTCCGTCTGCGCCTTGTCCACGGGCACGAGGATGCCGTCGGCGACCGCCTGCGCCAACTGCATCGACGAGATCCCGGTCCCCGTGCTCGTCCGGGCGCTCACCTGCACCGGCAGCCTGGAGAGCCGCGCGGTTTCGAAGAGGCCGTCGAATCCGGTCTCGTCCAGCGTGAACGAGTTGCGCCGGTCCAGGTGCAGCCGCCCGTGCAGAATCCAAGTTTCGTCCCGGTGCACGATCCGGCCGTAGGTGAAGTAGCTGCGCGAAGCGCTCACCTTCGGCGCCCGCGACGCGTCCCGGTTGAGCAGGAGCGGCACTCCGCACTCGTCCGCGAGTGACTGGAGCCGGGGCAGGAGCCACCCGTCGCCGTACTCGGTCAGGAGGAGGTCGGGATCGTGTTCGCGGATCAGCTCGTTGAGCCGCCGGAGCATCTCCGCGGGATCGTCGCCGTCCAGGACCCGGACCTCGCCCCCGGCCAGGTGCACCTCGATCGAGCCCCGCCGCCCGCCGTGCGCGGGGTTGAGCGTCGTCCCCTCCGCCCGGAGACCGAGCATCGTGAACGGCGGGATCTCGTAGTCGAGATCCCAGATCGAGTCCAGGCACTCGAGCCCGCGCAGGAGTTCTCCCTCGATCTCCGCCCGGACCCGGGCCAGCGGGTGCCGCCCCGTTTCGTAGAACCAGAGCCGGTCTGGTGCGATGTCGGCGTTATAGAACGCGAAATCCGGGAACCGGCGCATCGCGCCGGCCAGGAGCGGCACGAGCCGCTCGGCATTCCCGATCCGCAGCGCGCTCACGGCCACCTCGCGGCCGGACATGAGATCCCGGCGGACGGCCGGAGCCAGTTCCACGGCCGTCCCCTGCGCCTCGAGCCAGTCCCGGACCCGCTCGGCTTCCCCGCGCGGCGCCTTGAGGTAGGCCGTGGGCCGCCACGGCTCCACGACGCGCAGGCGCCGCCCGTCGTCCGCGATCAGCCAGACCGCCATCCCTTCGGGTATTGCATACGCGTCCAGCAGCCAGCCCATGGCATCCACAAAACCATGGTAGTGAACAAACGTTCACAGATCAAGACATGACCCCCAGAGCGGATTGCTGGCGGTAGATATCGGCGAAATACCCGTGGGCGTCGACCAGGACTTTGGGGTCCCCTTCCTCCACGATCCGGCCATTGTCCATGACCAGGAGCCGGCCGCAGTCCGTCACCGACCCGACCCGGTGGCTGACGATGACCGCCGTGCCGCCCTTCATGAACGACCGCAGCGTAGCGAGCAGTTTCTGCTCGGTCTCGCCGTCGAGCGCGCTCGTGCACGAGTCAAGGACCAGGATCTCGGGGTCCGTGAGCAGGGCGCGCGCGATCGAAAGCCTCTGCTTCTGTCCGCCCGAGAGCGAGACGCCCCGCTCGCCGATCACGGTCGCAAGCCCCTCCACGTGCGCCCGCACGAACTCGGCGGCCATCGAGTCCTCGAGCGCCCTCCAGATCGCGGCGTCGTCCCGGGCCCCCTGCGTGTAGAGCACGTTCTCACGGATCGTGCCCGAGAAGAGGATCACCTCCTGAGGAACCAGGCCGAAAGCGCGCCGCACGCTGGCCAGGTCCCACTCCCTGAGGTCGCGGCCGTTCACGAGCACGCGTCCCTCCGTGGGGTCGTAGTACCGGAGCATGAGCGCCATGAGCGATGACTTGCCGCACCCGGACGGGCCGATGATCCCGATCTGTTCCCCGGCCCGGATCGTCACCGAGACGTTCCGGAGGGCCCAGGGAAGGGTCGTGGCGTACCGGAACGAGACCTTCTCGAAGACGATCTCGCGGATAGGCTCGTCGAGCCGGGGAGCCCCAGGCGCGCTCGCGATCGACAACGGCTCGTCCAGGAGCTTGAAGACCTTCGTCAGCGACCCCGACGCCTGGGCGATCATCTGGGGCAGGTTGCAAACCGCGATGACGGCCGGGAACAGGGACCCAAAGTAGCCGTAGAACGCGACGACGGTGCCGAGACTGCTGCGGCCCTTGAGGTACAGCCAGCCGCCGAAGACGAAGACGATCATGAACCCGATGTGGACGAGCACGCCGTTGATGAACCCGTAGGTCGCCGCGTAGCGGTTGTACTCGACGTGCAGGTCGCGGTGCAGGGACACGCGCTTCCCGAACCGGTCGGCCTCGAACTCCTCGGCGGTGAACGATCGCACGACCCGGACCGCCCCGATCTTCTCGGCCACCATCCCGCAGATGATCCCCCAGTTCTCGCGGATGCGCATGCTGGTATCCCGCATCTTGGGCCGGAGCCAGAAGAACGCGATCACCATTCCCGGGAACACGGCCGTGATCGCGAGGGTGAGGGGCAGGTTCATCCGGATCAGGATGAAGTACCCGCCGAGGACGATGAGGGCGTTCGCCAGGGCGTTGATCATTCCCGCCGTCATCACGTGCGTGATCGCGCCGGGATCGCCCACGGCCGTGGTCAGGAGGCGCCCCGCGTGGGAGGCGTCGTAGAACTGCCGGGAAAGCCTGAGCATGTGGTCCGCGACCACGGTCCGCGCCCGCTGGGTCACGACGTACAGGAGCCGGAAGAGGACGCGGTTGAACAGGAAGACGAGGAGCGAGTTCGCGAACAGGATGCAGAACCCGACCGCGATCACGACGACGCCAACCTGCCAGGACCAGTGCTCGGAGACGAGCACGCGGTCCACCATGGTCTTGTTCGCGTACGGCCACCAGAGCCCGAGCGTCACGCGGATGAGGATGTTCACGATCAGGACGGCGACGACAGCCCGGTGCGGCGCGATGAACTCGCGGAAGAACCGCCAGAAATATGATGGTTCGACCGGCGGCCTAGCCACGGATCACCCCCGTCGAGAAGTGGGCGCGGTTGAGGTTCGCGTAGACGGAATCCGGCTTCGAGAGCAGGTCCCTGGGATTCCCCATCTCGACGATCCGGCCGCGCTCCATCACGACCACGAGGTCGCAGTTGCGGATCGTGGACAGACGGTGTGCGACTATGAAGGACGTGCGCTTGCGGAGGAGCTCCTTGACGGCCACCTGCAGGAGCGCCTCCTCCATGGAGTCGAGCGACGAGGTCGCCTCGTCCAGGATCACGATCGCGGGATCGATCAGGAGGGCGCGCGCGATCGAGAGCCGCTGGGCCTCCCCCTCCGACGGCGTGACGCCGTCCTCCCCTCCCACCCGGGTGTCGAGCCCGTTCGGCAGCGCCTTCACGTATTCGTCGATCTGGGCGGCCTCGAGAACCTTCCAGATCTCGGAATCGGACGCCGTGGGCTTCCCGTAGGCGACGTTCGCGCGAAGCGTGTCGCTGAAGAGAACCACGTCCTGGGGCACTACGCCGACGTGCCGGCGCAGGTCCTGGGGGTGGATGTCCACGGTCGGAGTGCCGTCGATCAGGATCGAGCCCTTGACCGGCCTGTAGAAGTCCTGGAGCAGGTTCACGGTCGTCGTCTTGCCGCACCCCGTGTGGCCCACGAGCGCGACGCTGGTCCCCGCGGCAACGCTGTAGTTGATGTCCTGGAGGACGGGTTTGCCGGGCTCGTACTCGAAGCTCACGTGCTCGAACCGGACCTCGCCCCGGACCTCCGTGATCCGGCGGCGGCCCTCGGAAAGCATGGCCTCCTCGACCTCCTCCAGGATCTTGGCGATGCGCTCGGCCGAGACAGCGGACTGCTGCCAGGTGCTGAGGAGGCTGAACGCGGTCTCGACCGGAGCCAGCATGTACCCGATCAGCCCCGAGAGCGAGAGCAGTTCGCCCAGGAGCATGTCGCCGTTGATGACGAGGAGGCACCCCATCGCGAACGCCGCGTGGCGCGAGACGCCTGACGTCAGGCCTCCGAGGACGTTGAGCCGGGTGCCGTGCATGGTCATCCTGTACCAGTTGTCCGAGGATACGTGGCCGAACCGGTGATGCGTGAGCGCCTCCTTGCGCTCGCGCGTGAACGCCTGGATCACGGTCATGCCCTTGAGCTTCTCCCCCCAGTTGCCCCACAGCCGGTCCTCGGCTCGGCGCCAGGCGCGCGCCGCCTTGCGGACCTCCGGGAGGAACCGGCGCACGAGCCAGGCGTATACGGGCACGAAGCATATGACGACCACGGCGAGGTTCGCATCCCAGGTGAGCAGGATCACGAATGCCACCACGCCCATGAGCAGCTGGAGGCTCACGTTCACGAGTTCGCTCCCGACGAGGGTCAGGAGCTGGCGGGTGTCGTTCGTGACCCGGTTGACGATCTCGCCGGACAGCGTCTTGTCGAAGTAGCTGATCGTGAGCCGGTGCAGCTTGCGGTAGACCGCGAGCCGAAGGTCGGAAACCACGCTCTCGATGATCCGGACCGTTCCCTGGATGCCGACGAAGTAGAGGCCGTGATAGATGAGGGCGTAGACGCCGTAGACTCCGGCGAAAAGCCAGATCCGGGAAATGGACCGGGAAGGCAGGACGCTGTCGAAGTAGATCTTGACAGCGATCGGGGTCAGGATCCCGCACGCGAAGTACGCGCCGTAGATGAGGAACCAGGTGACGATTCGCTTCCGGTACGGACGGAAGAACGGCCAGAACGACAGGATGACCCGGAGACCGAAGGAGGGCTCCTGGACCGCCGCGGACGGCGGCGGAGTCGGAGGCACGGTGTGGTCCTCCCGGCCTCTACGCGAGGGGCGGGAGGATGGACTTCTGCAGGCCGATCATCTCGTCCACCATCTCCACGGCGCCCCGGTAGGTATGGACCGTCGGCTCGAGAAGAATCGCCTGCAGGAGCTTGGCCTTCGACTGCTCCGCGTAGGCCTCGACCAGGAGCTTGTTGATGCTCGCCTGCGTGCGCAGGAGCGCCGCGATCGGCTCGGGCAGGGGCGCCATCCGCCTCGCGCGACAGCCGTTCCGGTCCGAGGTTCCCGGCACCTCGACGACCATGTCGTCGGGCAGGTTTGGAATCGCCCCCCGGTTCGGGACGTTCATGGCGTCGAGGTCGTGCGGAACGCCCGCAAGGACGGATTCCATGATCACGGCACCCAGTTCGCCCGACGGCTCGAGCTTGTCTTTCATCCCGCGCGCGTCCGGATTCCAGTCGTCCGCCGTCCGCGCCTTCTTCGGCATGAACGGCCGGTCCATCTCCGTGTACTCGAGCGAGTAGATGAACTCGGGGACGGGGACCTTGCCCTGCCACGGATGACCGTCGGCGGGGTCGTAGAAGTATTGCGGATTCGAGGAGAGGAACTCGTCGGCCCACCGGATGTACTCGCCGAAGTGGTTGGTGCCCGGCGACGGCCAGAGCCCGAACCGGCGGAAGAGGACGCGGGCCAGCGCGATCTCCTCCCAGTGCGCCAGCCAGTCGCCTTCCCGGTCGGCCTTTGCGAGGTCTGGGTAGAGGTCCTTCCCCGTCTTCCGGTCCCGGAGCGTCTGGAACCACGTGAAGTGGTTGAGCCCGCACGCCGCGTACTCCATGTCCTTGACGGGCTTGCCCAGGACGGTGGAGACCCAGCCGATCCCCATCCCGATCCCGTGGCACAGCCCGATCGCGGGAACCCGGGTCAGCCGGGAGACCGCCTCGACGAGCTTGGGCTCGGGGTTCGTGTAGTTCAGGAGCGGCGCACCCGGAGCCAGCTTCTCCATGGCGCGCGCGATCTCGATCGTGGGACCCATGTTCCGGAGCGCGTGGAAGTCGCCGCCCGGCCCGCCGTTCTCGCCGTAGGGCTGGCGGAAGCCGTACTTGCGCGGGACATGGAAGTCCATGGCCCAGTAAAGGTACCGGTCCACCTCGATCGCACTGACGACGGCCGCCGCGCCGTCGACGGCCTTCTTCAGGCTGGTCGTGGACTCGATCGCCGCGTTCCCGCCCGTCCGGCGGTTGACCGCGCGCGCGTAGGCCGCGGTCTCGGAAACGTGCTTCTCGATCTTGTCCATGAGCACGAGCCGAACCCCAGCCTGCTTGAGCGGCTTGCTGAGGAAGATGTCCCGGATGGTGGCGGGGCCGAACGACCGGCTTCCGGCCCCGATGATTGCGATCTTTGGGCGCGCCATAAGTCGTCATTCTACTACAATCAATACGTGGCCAAGGAAGACCCGGTCGCGATATTCCGGCGCTGGTACGCGCACGCGGAGCGCGCGGGCGAGCACCTCCCGGACGCCGTGGCGCTGGCCACATCCGACCGCGGCCGCCCGTCCGTCCGGTTCGTCCTGCTCAAGGGCGTGGACGATCGCGGAGTCGTCTTCTACACGAACCTGGGCAGTCCCAAGGCACGGCACCTGCGCCGGAACCCGCGCGCCGAAATGGCGTTCTACTGGGACCGCACCGGCCGCCAGGTCCGGATCGGCGGCCGGGTCGTGCCGGTGTCCGCGGCGGAAGCCGACGCCTACTGGAACTCGCGTCCGCGCATCTCGCGGCTGGGCGGCATCGCGTCCCGGCAGAGCGCGCCGATGCCGAGCCGGGCCGCCCTGCTGGCCAGGCTCGGCCGGATCACGCTCCGGTACGCGGGAAGGTCCATCCCGCGCCCGGCGTGGTGGTCCGGATTCCGGATACTCCCGGACCGCATCGAGTTCTGGACGCGGCGCGCTTGGCGCCTCCACGACCGGGCCCTCTTCCAGCGGATCGCGCGCGGCTGGAAGAAGACGATCCTCCAACCCTGACCCGTGGCCCCTCCCGCGCGCCCGCGGGGCCTCCTGTTCGACCTCGAAGGCACGTTGCTCACGCAGAAGCGATGGGATCCGGCGGAAGGGGCCGTGCGCCTTCTCCTGCGGGCCCGGAACGCCCTGGTCACCTCCCCCGAGATCGTGCGGACGCGGATGGCCGAACTCCACGCGGCCCTGCGCGTCCGGCGCGTCGAAGCCGGGATCGAACTGCCCATGCGCGCCCGGCTGAGACTGCTATTCGAGCGGCTGGGCGTCGAGTTCGATGTGCCGCCGGCCGACCTCGAATGGGAGATGTGGCGGGAGTCCCTCTGGCTCATCCCCGAGCCCGGGGCCCTCGACGCCATGGTCGACGTCATGCACCGCGAACTGCCGGCCGGCGTCGTCACCAACAATCCGTTCACGGGGGAAACCATCGCGCGCGAGCTCAAGATCCACGGGCTCGACCAGACCATCCGGTTCGTGATCTCGTCGGCCGACTATGGGGTGCGCAAGCCCGAGCCCCTCATCTTCCATGCGGCCGCGGGCCGGCTCGGCGTGGATCCCGCGAGAATCTGGCACGTCGGCAACTCCGCCGAGATCGACATGGCCGGGGCCAAGGCGGCGGGATTCCGGACCGTCTGGCACAACCCCGAGGGACGTCCCCCTCCGCTGGGCGTGGAGCCGGACGCCCAGATCAAGGGATGGGCCGAGTTCCCGGCCCTCCTCGACAAGGGGCTATAGGAACCGCCTGACAAACGGCCAGGAACCGGCCTGGTAGTAGCGGTGGCCGCCGGATCCGATGAACAGCTCGCAACGGTCCGACGCGCCGAAGACCCGGTAGATCCTCCTGAGCCTCGCGAACGCCGTCCGCGTATGCCTGATCGGGAAGATGTCGTCGGCCTTCCCGGCGATGGCCAGGAACGGCCGCGGCGCGACCAGTCCCGCCACGTCGTACATCTCCCCGAGCGTCAGCATGCCCGGCACGTAATTGCATTCGCAATGATGGATCGACCCGATGCTCCCCGCGAAGGTGCAGAAGTAGCCGGAAGGAACCGCGACCTTGATCCTCGGCTCGCACGCGGCCGCGAAGAGCGAGGTCGTCCCGCCGCCCGAGTTTCCCGTGATCGCGATCCGGCTCCCGTCGGCGCCGAAGGCTTCTACCGCCCAGTCGATGATCCGGCTCACGTCCCAGACTCGCTCCCCGATCGGCGTCCTCCCCGCGAGCAGCCCGTGCACGAGCCGGTCCCGGCACGAGCTGAGCTTGCCCGACTCAAGATCCTTGGGCCCCCGGGTTTCCCCGAATCCCCGCGCCGTCGGCAGGATCCCGATGTATCCTTCCCGCGCCGCCTGGACGGTGATGTCCCGGTCGCCGTCGCGAATGAGGGCCTCCTCCTCCGCGTTCTGCGTGATCCCGGCATAGATCTGGGGATGGTTGTGCCCGTGCGGCGTGATCACGATCGGGAGGCGCGATCCCGGCCTGGCCGGGTGCAGTACCCAGACGGGGAGCTGGACTCCCGGCTCGGTGGCCACGTACCACTTCTCGCGCACGTGAACGCCGCGGTCCACGCGCTCGACGCGCCGGGCGGTCACGCGGTGGCCGGCCATCTCCCGCGCCATGCCCGTGAGCCCGAGCGCGTCCTCGAGGGCCCTGCGAAACCGGCGACGCCAGTCCTCGGCGCCCTCCCGCGTCGAGGCCCGAAACGCGAACCGGCCGGGCGGAACCGGGGTCATGACGCCCTCAGCCGATCCGGACTTCCCGGCCCGCCTTCGCGGACTTCAGCGCCGCCTCGATGATCTGCATCACCTTTACCCCGACGTGGCCGGGCGTGGCCGGTTCCGGCTTCTTCCCCAGGCACGTGCTCGCGAAATCCGACTGGAGCGATTCGAGTTTCATCCCCTTCGTATCGAGCTTGCGGTCGAAGGTCTTGCCCTTCTCCTCGCCGAAGAACGTGAGCGGCCGCAGGCGGATACCGCCCTCGGTGCCGAAGACGATGAAATCCTCGGCATCCATGTTCGTCGCCCAGGCGGTCTCGAACGTGGCGCAACAGCCGTCCGCGAACCTGACGAACGCCGTCACGTGCTCCTCGACGTCGTGGACGACCCCCTTGGGAACGCGTTTGAGCCCGATCCCGGTCACGCAGGTCGCGGCCACGGCCACCGGCTGGGGCGCCCCGAGCACGGTCAGCAGGAGGTCGATGTCGTAACAGCCGATGTCCATGATCGCGCCGCCGCCGGACTTGCTGGAGTCCAGGAACCACGTCACGTTGGGCCAGAAATCGAGACCCGGGCGGCCGCGACGCCGCATCGAAGTCACGCGGGCGTAGTAGACCTTCCCGAGCTTGCCCTGCCGGACGTAGTCGCGCGAGATCGCGATCTCGGGCACGAGGTTGGACCTGGCACTGCAGATGCCGAGGTGAACCTTCGCCTTCGCGCAGGCGGCCTCCATCTCCTTCGCCTGATCCGCGTTCATGGTCATCGGCTTCTCGCACAGCACGTGCCTGCGGGCCGCCGCCGCATCTTGCGCCGGCTGCAGGTGCATGGCCGGCGGCGTGCAGACGCTGACCGCGTCGACTTCGCCGAGCACCTTCCGGTAGTCGGCGACCGCCTTCTTCACCTTGAACTGCTTCGCCCGCGCCTTCGCCCGCTCCTCGATCACGTCCGCCACCCACACGAGCTCGACCCGCGGATCCGCGGAGTAGTTCTTAAGATGTTCCTCCGAGATCATGCCCGCCCCGATGATGCCGACCTTGAGCTTGCCCGCCATCGTGTGCTCCTTTCCCCTTATCGCCGATTCCTGCGTTCCGGATCCCAGGCGAGCCCCATCGACGCGCGCAGGGCATCCAGGGCCTTCATGTTGCCCAGCGTGTCGCCGAGGCTCATCTCGCGCGACTCGCGCCGGCCCGTGAGAATGCACCGCGCCACCGTCTCGGCTTCGTTGGCGAAGTAGTGCTTGCTCTTGACGAGGCGGGATTCCGTCTTCCAGTCGGAGTAGAGCGTGATCTCGAGCTCGGCTTCCCGCTCCTCCGGGATCCAGGGCGACGGCAGGCGGACCCTCCCCTTCGTCCCGAAGATCGTGGCCGACCAGTCCGAGTTCACCATCATTCCGCAGTCGAAGTACCCGATCGCACCGGACGGGAACTTCAGGACCCCGGCCGCCCAGTGATCCACCCGGCTCTTCTTCCCGATCACGGCCGTCGCCTTGACGTCCACGGGCTCCTCGCCGGTCACGAATCGCATGAAGGAAACGGGGTAGCATCCGACGTCCATGAGCCCGCCGCCGCCCTCGGGATTGCGCATCCGGACGTTGGACTCGTTGATCCCGCCGAACGCGAACCCGGCGCGGATGAGCCTGACCTCGCCCAACGCCCGCGACCGCAGGAGAGCCTTCAGCTTCGCCATCTGGGGATGGCACCGGTACATGAAGGCCTCCATGAGGAAGACCCCCCGGCGATGCGCCGCGGCGATCATGGTCTTCGCCTCCGCCGCGTTCATCGCGAACGGCTTCTCGCACAGCACGTGCTTGCCGGCGGCTATGGCCTTGAGCGTCCAGGGGCCGTGCAGGTGGTTGGGCAGGGCGATGTAGACGAGGTCGACGGCCGGGTTCCCGAGCACCTCTTCGTAGCTTCCGCAGGCCGTCGGAATGCCGTAGGTTGCCGCGAAAGTGCGGGCCTTGGCCGCGTCCCGCGACCCCACCGCGACCACCTCGGTCGCGATCGGCGGCGTCGCCCGGAATCCCTTGAGGACCCGATGTGCGATGCCCCCCAGCCCGATAACGCCCCAGCGAACCGTGCCCTTTCTCATGGTGACCCTCCTGTCCGGTTTTCCACGATACACCCGGGGAGGTCTTCGATGCGGGGTCGCGATGGGTTATAACGGTAACAGGGACTGGGGATGACAGCGAAGGGAGCTGACCGGACGGCGTGCCGCACGGGCGCTTGGCTCGCCCTGCTGACGGCATTCGTCCTGTTCGGCTCGCCCGCCCGGTCGATCAACGTCCTCGCGGTCACCGTGGATCACCGCCCGAACGGCGTGGGGCCCTGGAATACGAACATACCCACTACCACTGTGATCCACACGGGAGACTGGGTCCGGGTCAACCTCCTCCTCGAGAACGATACCGGGCTGCTCGGCAACGCGATCGTGGACGTGGGGCCGGCCTGCTGCCTACCCGGACCCGACACGTGCCCGCCGGTGCCGGCAACGCAGACGCTGATCGCGATAACTGACGGCGATTGCGTGGCGAACAACGACGGAACGAAAGGAGAGTGGCCGTCCCAGTACTGGATCTGGCCGTACGCGCCGGCCCCGGCGCAGTCGAGCGGCTACTACCCCGCGTCCGCGGCGGCGCCGCTGAGCCTCGTGAGCGCCGACCCGACATACACGTTCGCGTACAACGGCTATTCGTATTCGTCGGGACTGCCGCACGACACGGCGAGTGTCTCGTGGGTATTCCGGCTCGACCAGGCCGCCAGCAACGTCGACCTCGACCTCGTAGCCACCGACCAGGACGATAATCCGACTTGCAGCTGGAACGCGCCCACCGAGGGGAGTTGGCAGGACGCCTCCTTCGTTCAGCACGGAGACGGCACGGCGCACGGGATCCTGAGCTCCGTCTGGGGCAGCACGCTCAACCCTCTCCCGGCGGTCACGGTGGTGGCTTCCGCCGGCGTCACCAGCCCGGGCACCCGGCCGGCGAACACCGCCTATATCGGCGACACGGTCGAAATCAGAGCCGACGCCACCAACCCCACGGCCGCGGATGTCGTCGTGGACCTGGGCGGGGTGTGCCTCACCCACGTCGTCTCCGGATCCTTCTGCCCGCAGACTTCGGATCCGGCGTGCTCGTGCCTCGCGGACGCCACCAGCCCCGGATCGCCGGCCCTGCCGGCGACCATCCCGGCCGGCAGCACGGTCACGTTCAAGTGGACCGAAGTCGTGTACGGAAAGCTCGGGTGCTCGCTCCTGGGTGGATGCACGGCGGGCGGATCCATGTCGGGATCCGGATCCGTGACCTGGACGACCGTCGTCGCCGCCGCGCCTGCCAATGTGACCTTCACGATCCAGCCCGGCCCCCTCGCGATCACGGCCTCCGCCTGGGTGGACCCCGACGGCGACGGACTCGGCTTCATCCCGCTCGGGGTGATTGCGCCCGGCTCCAGCGAGGCGGGTCGGTTCTATTACATGGGCATGGACGTCATCGAGACCCGGTTCACGTACCGGAACACGGGCACGGACACCTTCGCCGTGACCCCCCAGATCGATCCGGGCTCGACGGTCACCTCCTATCTGGTACTGGACGCGGGACCGAATCCCGCCGGTGCTCAGACCCTCGGCCCCGGGGCGAGCGTTACGGTGGCCTGGAGATGGAAGAGGAAGTCGCCGGGCGGGCTCGACGGATGCCGGCACGACCAGATCGACTTCGACTTCACCACGTCCGCGCGGGGCAACTGCCCATCCCCCACGATCACGATCCAGGGCTCGGACCTTCCGTTCCACCCCTACGACGTGTGCGGCACCCCGTGCGCACCGGGGTCGCGGGGGCTGACGGTGACCGCGCCCCCCCGTGTCGACGAGGGAGGCCCCGCCTTCAGCGTGGTCCTGCATGCGACCAACATGGATTCGCGGCCGTTCGTCCTCGACCCGGCCGCCTCCCTCTGGAAGGCCGTTGCGCCCGGCTCTCCCGCAGGGACCGTTACGGCCGCGGGGCCGGATCCGCCGCTCGTCAACGCATGGAGTGCTGGAGAGACGAAGGACTTCGTCTGGTCCTGGAATCCGATCGCGCGCGGCAAGGTCAGGTTTCAGACCGGGATCGAATTCCCTGGCGGGCCCTCGCCGTGCCACCTCGCCTGCCGGGGGACGATGCCCTATTGCGAAGCCGACTATGCCGAGGTCTGGATCGTCGCCCCGGGCGATCTCAGGATCACGAGCTTCACCGCCTCCCCGGCGGTTTCCTGCGCCAAGGTGGAGGGAGGGCTGGTCCTCCAGATGGGCCTCGAGAACAAAGGTGTCGACTGCCTCCGCGTCAAGGGGTTCTGTTCCCCGCTGGGATATCCCGATCCCCAGCCCATGGGTCATGCCTGGGACGCCGCCTCGCCTCCCGCGCCTGCTGCCAGCCCGAACCCCGCAGTCGGGTTCACGATCCAGCCCGGGGCGACCCAGCTTGTGACGTGGTACATGAACACGAACTGCCCGGACCTGACCTCCGGGAAGATCTGGTTCGGGTGCGATTCGACCATGGTCACCGCGGAGAGCATCGACTGCGGCACCAAGGTGGTCATCGACCCGGCCGTGACCGCGGACTGGACCGGGCCCCCGGTGCCGCCGGTCACCATGACCCAGCAGGCGTTCCTCTCGGCTTCGGTCTGGACCGACAATTCACGCTATTCGGTCGGGCAGGTGATCACGGTGTATCTCAGCGTGTCGAACGAGGGCGGGAACGCGGCGAACGGGTTCACGGCGTCCGTGACCCCGGCCACGTTCGCGGGCGCGTCGGCCCTGCCCATCGCGGGCCCGATCCCGGCCGTGCCCGCAACCTATCCTGGGAGCGGGTCGTGCACCTCCGCGGCGCCGTACGTGTCCAACGCGACCTTCATCTGGCAGTACACGGCGGCCGCCGCGGGGTTCGTGAGCTTCACGGGCGCGGCCAAGGGAACGGATACGGTCTGCAGCCTGCCGTTGCTGGCGTCGTTCATGACGCCCAAGGTCGAGATCCTGTCGGCCGCCGGGCTCGACTGCGCGGTCCTGCCGCCAGCGGTCCCTGTCGTCACGATGCGGGCGGATTGCGCAACCTGTATGGCGGTCTCCGTCTGCGAGCCCGATACGGGGAGAGGGTGCCTGGACTTCGTGATGGCGGCCTCGAACCTGGGAGGGGTCACCGTCGTCAACGTCACCGTCTCGCAGGCTTCCGCGGCCATCGCCGCGTGCGCGCCCGGCGCGTGTGCGGCGACGGGTGGCGGCACGGTCGCCTGTCCGGCTCCGGTCTGCGAACCCGCCGAGACCGTGATCCCGGGCGAGCTTCCGGAAGGCGCAACGCACCAGTACACGTGGCGCTATTCCCCGACCGCGCTCGGATGCGTGCGCGCGCACGTCTGGATAAGCGGCAACGACGCGGCCACGGGCAACCCGCTCCTCTCGAGCGACTGGGGCCCATGCATCCGGATCGTACCCCGGTACCCGGTCGAGCTCTCGATCCTGTCGGCCCCGGCCCAGGTCGCGCCCGGCCAGCGGTTCACGGTCACGGTTCACGCGTGCAACCCGGGCGAAACGTCCGCCGCCCTCCAGAGCGGCCAGCCCGCCCTCGAGTTCACGATCGCAGGGTCGCCCGTGACCGAGCAATACGACCTGAGCCCCGCCGCGTCCGGGGTCATCCCCGCCCACGAGTGCCGGGACATCGCGGTCGCGGTCACGCCGCGCCGGGACGCCACCCCGGGAGTCGTCACGATCCGGGTCCCCGCCGGGGCCCAGTACATCGCGGTCGATTCCGAGACCGGCCTGCCGGTCGCCGCCGTCGACCGGGGAACCCCGTGGTCGATCACGGTGTGCGACCCCCGCAGCCGGCTGGTCGTCACCGGCCCGCACCCGGTTCACGTTCTCCGCGAGCCCGCACTGCTCGAATACGTGCTGGCCGACGCCGGGCGGGGGAACGGCCGGCTCACGCTCAGGATCTACACGCTCACCGGCGAGTCGGTCCGGACGCTCGTGGACAAGGCCGCGGTGATCGAGGACGTCGTGGTCCCCTGGGACGGCCGGAACGCCTCCGGCCAGGTCTGCGCGAGCGGGGTCTATCTGGCCCGGCTCGACGCCCCCGGATTCTCGGCCACGGCCAAGGTCGCCATCGTCAAGTAGAAGGGGGCTATAATCCCCCCATGGAACGATCCAGCCTCGCCTTCCTGGAAAGGTTCATGGCCATCCCATCCCCAAGCGGCGCCGAGGAAGCCGCCGCCCGCGAATGGGCCGCCTGGATGAAGCCCGCGGCGGACCGGATCGAGAAAGACACGCACGGCAACGTCATGGCCGTTCTCAATCCGAAGGGCAGCCCGCGGGTCATGCTCGCGGGCCACATGGACGAGATCGGGTTCATGGTCACGCACATCGGCGACGAGGGCTTCCTGCACTTCGCCCAGGTCGGCGGCCACGACCTCCAGATCATCCAGGGAATGCGGGTCGCGATCCAGACCGCGAAGGGCACGGTCAAGGGTCTGCTCGGCAAGAAGGCCATCCATCTCATGAGCGGCGAGGAAGGGCGCAAAGTCCCCTCGACCGAGGACCTCTGGATCGACATCGGGGCCAAGGATAAGAAGGAAGCGAAGGGCCTGGTCGAGATCGGCGACTGGGCGGTCATCGACATGGGGTACGAGCCGATGCGCAACGGATTCGCCGCCGCGCGCGGTTTCGACGACCGGATCGGCGCGTGGGTCGTCGGCGAGGCCCTGCGCATCCTCGCGAAGAAGCGGCCATCCGCCGCCGTCTACGCCGTCGCGACCGTGCAGGAAGAGATCGGACTGCGGGGCGCCCAGACCAGCGCGTTCGGGATCGACCCCTTGGTCGGGATCGCGGTCGACGTGACCCATGCCACCGACAACCCCGGGGCGGGCGGGAAGGAGAAGGCCAAGCTTGGGGCACTCAAGCTGGGGGGCGGCCCCGTGCTCTCGCGGGGGCCCAACATCAACCCCAAGGTCTTCGCCCGGCTCAAGGACGCCGCGAAATCGGCCAAGATCGCGATCCAGGTCGAGGCCGCTCCCGGGGGCACCGGGACCGACGCGAACGTGATGCAGACAACCCGGGCCGGGATCGCGACCGGGCTGGTTTCGATTCCCCTTCGCTACATGCACACCCCGTGCGAGATGCTCGCCCTCAAGGACGTCGAGGACGCGGCGAAACTGCTGGCGGCCTTCATCAGCCGCCTCGACCGCCGCGCCAACTTCATACCCAGCGAGCCATAGGGCTTGCCATGTGGCCACAATAGTGGATATCGTGGCTACATGAACAAGGGAGCAAGCGCAGTGGGCGTCCGGGAGCTGAAGAACGGACTCAGCAGGTTCCTCGGACGCGTGAAGGTCGGGGAGCGGCTGGTCGTGACCGACCGGGGCCGCCCGGTGGCGATCATCTCTCCCCCGCCGGCCACGTCATCCGACCGGCGCATCGAAGCGATGCTCCGGGAAGGGGCCGCGCGCTGGGGAGGCGGAAAGCCCAGGGGAGCCCAGCATCCGCCCCGAGTCAAGGGACCTTCCGTGGCCCGAGCCGTCATCGAAGACCGGCGGTGAAGCTCTACCTGGACACGAGCGCCCTCGTCAAACTCTACGTGACAGAGGAGGGATCGAACCGTGTTCGTAGCGCGCTGGAGCAGGCCGACCTCGTCGCCACGGCATCGATCGCGTACGTCGAGGCCCGGTCGGCCTTCGTCCGCCGCCGGAGCGAGGGCGGCCTCTCCGCCGCCGAGTGCGGGAAGGCGGTCAAAAACCTCGATGCAGACTGGCCCCACTACTTCGTGCTCGACGTCACGGAGCGGCTGATCCGGCATGCCGCCCGCGCCGTCGAGAGCCACCGGCTGAGGGCCTTCGATGCCCTGCATCTCGCCGCGGCGATCCTGTTCCGCGGCCGGCTGGGCGAACCCCTCGTCTTCGCCACTTGGGATGGAGATCTCCAGAAGGTGGCCGTGAAGGAAAAACTCGACCCGCTGCCCGACTGAACCCGGGGGGAAATCCCCACCCGGTTTCCGCCCCGGTCCCATGCTATCCTCGACCCATGCCCAACCAGGCCCGGACTTCCCGGCTTCCCGGCCGACTGACAAACCCCCTGCCCCAGCTCATTCCCCAGCGGGTCGTGCGCCTCCAGCAGATCGTGGAGGGCAAAGCCTGGGAACGCTCCGAGGAGCTGGCCGTCGTCGGCGGGCGGATTACGGATTCGTTCGTGCCCCTGCCCCGCGGAGCCCGCCAGCCGATGCGACGCGTCAAGCCCGGCGAGGCGTTCGGGAAGCCTTGGGGGACCTGGGGACACCGGTGGATGCGCCTGCGCGTTCCCGCGCCCCGCCCCGGCGAACGCGGCCGGCGCCATCTCCGCTGGGAGTGCCCGGGCGAGGCCACGGTCTGGATCGACGGCAAGCCGTGGGCCGGGCTGGACCCCGCCCACGGGACCTGCCCGCTCCCGGACCGGGCCGCGATCCTGCTCCTCGACGTCTCGCTCTGGCAGTCCATGGGCGGCGACTGGAGCATCGGCCGGTGGGGCTCCCGGTTCGAGGGCGCCCGGCTCCGGGTCCGCAACGAGGCCGCGTGGGCGGCCCGCTGGGACCTCGACGTCCTCGTCCAGTACATGCTCTGGATGCTCGGCGACCTCGGGAGCGCCTACAGCTTCGGATTCCGCAAGGCCCTGGAGACCGCGCCGCCCCAGCTCCGCCGGCTCCTCCGGCTCCTCGACCTCGCGTGCGACGCGCACGACGAAGGCGGACTGCCCGCCCTGCGGCGGGCGCTGGGGCGCGTGTTCCGCGAGCTCCCGGCCGAGCCATTCCAGCCCGGCGCGGCCCTCGTGGGCCACGCGCACCTGGACCAGGTCTGGCTCTGGCCGGAATCCGCGACCGAGCACAAGGTCGTCCACACGTTCGCGAACCAGCTCCGGCTCATGGACCGGTACCCGGAGTACGTGTTCAACGCGAGCCAGCCCTCGCAGTACCGGATGATCGACCGGCTCGCCCCGACCCAGGCCCGGGAGGTCGCGAGGAGGATCCGGGAGGGCCGGTGGGACGCCACCGGCGTCTTCGAGGTCGAGTCCGACACGAACCTGCCCTGCGGCGAGTCGCTCGCCCGCCAGACCCAGGTCGGCCAGCGCAAATTCCGGGAGCTCCGAAGCGGGGCTCTGTCGCGCGTCTGCTGGATCCCGGACGTCTTCGGGTACTCGGGCTGTCTCCCCCAGGTACTCGCCCTCGGCGGCGCCCGGTACTTCTTCACCACGAAGATGACCTGGTCCCAGATCACGAAGTTCCCGTACTCGAGCTTCGTCTGGCGCGGGCTGGACGGCACCGAGGTGGTCACTCACCTCTGCTCGACCACGTACAACGGCGAGGTCTCGCTCTCCAACCACGTGGATGCGCTCAAGGATCACCGGCAGGCGGACGTGCACCCCGAGATGCTCCTCCCGACCGGGTATGGCGACGGCGGCGGCGGCGTGAACGAGGGCATGTGCGAGCGCGCCCGGCGGATGCGCAGTCTCGCGGGCACCCCGAGGGCGTCCTGGACGACGACCGAGGCCTTCTTCGCCCGGCTGGACCGGGTCCGCGACGACCTCCCCGTCTACCAGGGCGAGCTCTACCTCGAGTACCACCGGGGCACGCTCACGACCCAGAGCGAGTACAAGCGCCGGCACCGGGCGCTCGAGCGGGCCCTCCAGGCGCACGAGGCCGTCCGGGTCGCGCTGGGGAAGGGCCCCGTGGACGAGACGGACTGGCAGAGACTGCTTTTCGGCGAGTTCCACGACGCCCTGCCCGGGAGTTCCATCGGGATCGTCTACCGCCAGCTCGGGGGCGAACTCGAGGCCCGGGGGAAGAAGGTCCTGGCGGCGGCGGAGTCGGATCTGGGCCGGGGCCATCCCTGGTCGATCTTCAACCCGCTCGCGATTCCGCGGCGCGCGGTCGTGGACGTCCCCGGCCGCCGGGAACCCGTCCTCGTCGAGATGGCCGGGCTCGAGGGACGGTCGCTGAACGAAGCCGAACGCGGCGGGCCGGGCACCATCCGCGAGGTGGGCCCCCGGGTACTCGACAACGGAATGCTGCGGGCCGACTTCGACGCCCGGGGCCGGCTGTCGGCACTGCGTATCCAGGGCGAGCCGCTGGCGATCGAAGGCGCGGACTTCGTCCTGTACCACGACGATCCCCACGGCTGTGACGCATGGGATATTGATCATCAAGTGCTCGCCCACCCCCGGCCCGCGGTCAAGCCTATGGCGCTCAAGGTCGCGGAGAGGAACGCCTTTCGGGCCGTGCTTGAAGGCGGGTCACCGGTCGGGAAGAAGAGCCGGATGACCGTCCGGTACATTCTCGAGGCCGGATCGACGCAGCTCAAGCTCGAGGTCGCCGCGGACTGGCACGAGAGCCACCAGCTCCTCAAGTACCACGTCCGGACCGGGTACCGGGGCCGCCGCGCGGTGTTCGGGCTGCCCTTCGGGTCGATCGACCGGGCCCAACAGCCCGGGACCGAACGCGAGGAGGCGATGTGGGAGGTGCCCGGCAGCCGGTGGGCGGCGGTCATCCGCGACGACGGACAGGGCTTCGCCTTCGTGACGGAGGCCAAGTACGGATTCTCGTGCCGGGACGGCGACCTGGGACTGTCGCTCCTGCGCTCCCCCAAGGGGCCGGACGACACCGCCGACATGGGAACGCACCGGATCCGGTTCGCGTTGGGCAAGTTCGAGCCACGGTCGGAAGGCGGGGTGCTGTCCACCGCCGCGTGCGCGGAGACGCTCTACGCGCCCGTTCTCGTCACCCGCGGCGTGCCGGTCCGCTCTCCGTTCCGGATCGACGACCCCGGCTCCCTCGTCGCGAGCTGGGTCCTTCCCTGCTCCGAATCCAGGGGCTTCGTCGTCCGGCTCCACGAGACCGCGGGGAGCGACGGGACGGCCGTGCTTCGGGTCGCCCGCCCGGGCGCCCGGGTCGACCTCGTGGATTTCCTGGAGCGTCGTATCGGGAGTGTCCGCCGGCTGCCCGACGGCTCGTTCGCGCTGGACTATCGCCCCTACCAGATTCTGAGCGTCCGGGTGCGCTAGCACCCGCGGACGTCAGTTGGGCAGCATCTGCACGCCCGGCGTCCCGGTCACGAGCGAGACCAGGGCCCAGAAGATCGCGATGACCGCGTGGCCCAGGACCAGCCCCAGGAAGAACGGGAGCGCCTTCCGGTAGGCGGCCGCCCCGCCGAACGTCATGATCAGGGCCTTCGCCAGCCATCCCAGGAAGATCGAGAACCACGCCCAGCCGATGCCCCAGGAAGCGCACATGAGGTAGCCCAGCGGGGCGATCGGCCACCACGCGAACACTCCCCTCAGCAGGACGAGCAGGAAGATCAGGCCGGCCCCGAAGACGGTGTGCGCCACCGCGACCGGCATGATCCCGATGCTTCCCGCCGTCACCCATTGGTAGGCGGGCGGGTTCTTCTGGAACCGGGCCAGCTTGCCGTAGCCGCCCTGCTGCTTGTCGAGGCTGTAGGCGACGTCCCCGCCGATCGCGCCGTACTTGTACGCGGTCGTGATCCGTCCGTACATGGCCGCCCCGAGGGCGACGGCGATGGCCAGGGCGAAGACGGCGAGCACCTTCGCCGCCCGCATCCCGGCAGCGGAACAGGCCTGGAGGCCGTTCGCCAGGTACGGCTCCAGCATCTCGCGCATGTCGCACATGAACGCGCCCCGGAGCTCGACAAACGCCGCGGCCGCCCTTTGGCCCACCCAGTGCGCCGGGACGATCCCCATCAGGAAGTCGTCCGAGTTCGCCTCCGTCCCGGTGTAGAGGAGGCCGGCTTCCACCACGAGCCGGGTCAGGACCAGGATCTCGCAGGCGAAGAGCGTGATCCCTACCACGGCGGTCCACCAGGAGGCCCCCGCCAGCCGCACCCAGATGACCTGTCCCGCCATCCCGGCCAACAGCAAGCAGGCCGCGAAACGAGGAGGCAGGAGATCGGCGTCCGCGTCGGTCGCGCCGCGGGCCGCCCGCCTCAGCCATCCACCCAGATACCTGCGGGCCCCCCAGGCAAGGACGGCCGCGAACGCCAGCATGGCTCCCGCGGTCTGGAAGACGGCGACGTTGGTCCACCAGTTCCCCCAGAACCCGCCCGCGCTCCCCGCCCCGACGACGGCGACCAGCACGAAACTCGCCTGGAAAAGCACGTAGAAGAACCAGATCGAGAAGGAGACGTCCGTGGTCAGCAGGAACGTCAACCCGACGATCGGGAAGTAGATACCGACCTGCCCCAAGCTGAACTCGCTCCAGGGCCGGTCGGGGAACAGGCCGGAAACCCACCAGTCGAGCGGGATCGCGGGCAGGGACGGCCAGTAGCTTCTCAGCCCGTTCACGAGGTAGACGAGCTCGGGCACCGCCGCGCCGGCCCAGACCACCGGGTTCCCGAGGAAGTCGTTCACGAGCCGCCCCGGGGCGGGATCCCGCGTCATCTCCAGCGGCAGGACGGTCAGGGGGAAGGTCAGCCGCTCCTCCCTGACCCACCGGAGCTGGAAGACCGCCGTGAACCCGAACATGACCGCGTACATGGCCAGCCCGAACGCGCCCCAGGCGAGCAGGGGCCCCAGCCACTCGCGCCAGGGAAGACTCGCGTTCCGGGGCAGGCCCTCGAAGTACCAGCGCAGGGCCCGGCTGTCCGGATCCTTGGTGACCACCATCCAGTCCGGGAGCGCGTCGGCCACGTACCGGCCGTACTCGTTCGCGGCGGTGGCGAAGTAGGCCGGGCCGGCCGCGAATCCGGGCACCCCGCGGCCGAACCCGGTCGCTCCGATGCCGCCGGCGATGCTCACCATGGCCCAGACCAGGAGCAGTTCGCCCCGGGCCAGCCCGCCCGCGCCCCGGAACCTGCGAATCGCGGTGTTGACGGCCAGGAGCGCCATAAGGACGGCCATCCCCGCCGTCGGCATGTGGTTCAGGACGAGCGGGGTGTTGTGCAGGAAGTAGTCGCTGTAGAGCATGACCAGGTTCAGCAGGACCCCGCTGAACAGGCCGATGCAGACCGCCCGGGCGGTCACCGAACCGCCCGCTTGCGCGTCAGGGCGGAGGCAGGCTCACGAGCCGACGCCCAGCGACTTCAGCCACGCGCCCTGCTCCCGGATCTTGGCCTCGTCGTCGCCCGGAGAGAAGTCCTCGAGCGAGAGCCAGCCCCCGTAGCCGACGTGCCGGAAATCCTCCAGTATCCGGGGTATGTTGGCGACACCGCGGCGCAGGTCGCAGAACTCCCACGACCACTCGTCGCGGACCGCGGGACCCCCGGGTTTCACCACCGGCCGCGAGCCGCCGATGTGGCAGTGCGCGAGGTAGGGCCCCAGCGCGTCCATGCCCTGCCGCGTGTCCTCCAGCCCGACCCGGGACATGTTGGGGATGTCGTAGATCGCCCCGGCAAGAGCCGGGTCGAGCCCGTCCAGCAGCGTCCTCGCCCGGGTGGCGGTCATCGCCAGGGTGCCGGCGTGGATCTCGTAGATGCACTTGACCCCGAACGGCCGTGCGCGCTCGACGCACGCAGCGAACGCCTTCCGTGCGGCGTCGAACTGCGGCAGGTACGGCTTCGACCGGTCGTACCCGGCCACGCCCACCCGGACCATCGGCGGTTTGGCCGGATCGATCGAGACCGCGCCCCGGAACAGACCTTCACAGGCCGGGGCATCCACGGCGTTGACCTGGGGGGCGAGCGCCGCCACCGCGATGCCCGTCCGCGCCGCCGCGGCCCGGATCGCCGGGGCCTTCTGCACCACATTGGCCGGGCTCACGTCGGTGAGGTGCCGTCCCCAGAACGAGGGCTCGTCGTCCGGCTTCCCCGTGAAGGGCCGCACGCGGAGCTCGACCCCCCCGTACCCCGCCGCCGCCAGCCGGTCGAATGTCTCGTCCAGCGTCCACCGCGGCAGCATCACGCTCGTCACGCAGAGTTTCATGGTCGCCTCCTTACCACCGGTTCCGGGTGGCTGCGGGAAGCGCCGCGAGGCGGGCCACGAACCCGCGGACCCCGTGCTTGCGGCGCGCGAAATCCAGCAATAGCCGGTTCTCGCCGGCCTTGAGAGCCAGCGGGATCGTCAGCTCCTCCTGGTCCGCCGTGAACTCCCGGACCTTCCTGCCGTTCAGGTACGCCGCAACCGGGCCCTTCCCCTCCAGCCTGATCGTCGCCTTCTGCGCCCGGTCGGATTCCACCACCGCGACCACCGAGAACGGACCGGGCAATTGGTGCGAGTAGGCGGAGAACAGCCGGTCGGCGGGGACGCCGTCGAGCGCGATGCGCGGCCAGTCCGGAACCGGGTGCCGGGGATCGGACGCGCGAGCGAGCGCAGCGCCGGAGAGCGTTCGCGTGGGGGCCGCGGCCGCGAATCCGCCCGCGGCACGCCAGCGCGTGATCGCGCCGCCCTCCGTCAGCGCCACCGGCGCATCGTCCACGGGACGCACCTCGACGCGCATGGGCTTCGGGACGACGGCCTTCCGCCGCCACACCTCGAGGCCCTCGACCGCTTGGAGTGCGATCCGATGCGGCTCCGGATCGTATGGCGCCTCCGTCCACCAGTTGTCGGACAGGGCCAGCGCCCGCCAGAGCTGGCGGTAGAGGGTCGCCTTCTCCCGCGTGACCGTCGCGGCGCGGCCGGCCTCCTCCAGCGCCCCGATGGCCCACATCTCTTCGAGCCGGAGCCCCGCCTCCAGCGCCGCCCGGTCGAGAACGGGCGTCATCCTGCCGTCGAACGAAAGCACGGCGGCGGGCGCGGCGAGACCCCGGATGACCAACCGGACCCGGTTGAAGTCCTCGTTGAAGGGCAGGAACGGCAGGATCTTCCGCGCCGGCTCCTCGACCGGATACGGCAGGGGGTCCACGGTCAGGTCGAAGACCGTCCCCGTGACCGCAAGGTCCCGCTCGATCGTCTCGCGGCGGGGCGGGACCCCGAGCGCCTGGAGCAGGCCGTAGGCCATGATGAGCGAGCCGCCCTCGTCGGGATGGATGCCGTCGGGTCCCATGCCGACGCCCTGCCGGCCGCTCGCCGAGAGCGTCAGCGTCATCAGCGCGTGGATGTCGACGACGGAGAGGTCCCGTTCCTTCGCCACGGCGAGCGTCTCGTCGGCGAGCGCGCGCAGTTCGCGCCGGTTGTAGTCGGTCTGCGCGCGGAGCCACTTGAGTCCGGGCACGCGGTCGTCGACGATCCCGGGCGTCATGAGCACGACGCGGACGCCCTTGGCGGCCAGCCGGTCGACGATATCGCGCAACGGCGTCCCGTAACCGGCCGCGGCCCCCTTCGGGCTGGACCAGCCGTAGCCGCCGTCGTTCATCCCGTAGCAGATCGTGACGACCGTCGGGTGCACGCCAAGGACATCCCGTTCCAGCCGGCCGGCGCCGCCCTTGGCGGTGTCGCCGCCCCAGCCGGCGTTGACGAACGACAGGTTCATCGCGGGATACCGCAGGACGAGGCAGGTCTCGACGTAGTTCGTGTACATGCGCTGCTCCGTGATCGAATCGCCGAGGAAGACCACGCGATCGCCCGGCTTGAGTTGGAGCGGCGCGGTCGCGGGCGGCGCATCGGCGGCGGCGGTCCATGCCGCCAGCTGAAGGCACGCAATCAATGCCGCCGGGGCGGACATTCGTCGCATCATCGGACCATGATACACGCGTGGGCGGGGACTAGCGCGCATCGCGGAACGCGACGCCGACGGAAGTGAGGGTGCCGTCGGGGCGGCAGAGGCCGACCGTGCCGTAGGCCCCGTCGCCGGGTCTGGAGAGCGGGGTGAACCAGGCATACCGCTCGACGAAGGGAAGCGACTCCATCATCGCGACCGACCCGGCGGCGAACCGGGTGTTGTCCTCGACCGTGGTCCTGCGCCGGTGGTAGTCGAAGTCGGCGCCCGAATACTCCGTCAGCCAGATCGGCAGGTGATACCGCTCCCAGTACTTCTCCAGGTACCGGCGCAGTCCGCCGACGGGATCATCCGTCGTGATGTCCCCGTACCAGTGCAGGCAGATGAAGTCCACGCGCAGACCCTTGGCCCTCGCCTCGGCCATGAACTCGTCCAGCCAGCGTGCTCCGGTGGTCGTGCCGGGACTGCCCAGCCGCAACCCCGTCGCCTCGAGCCTGGGCCAGAGCGCGATGGCCTCCGCCACGGACATGTCCGCCTGCCCCTTCCCGTCGGGCTCGTTGAAAGCGAGCAGGGCAGGGTACCCGGCAACCTTGACCTCAGCGAGGTCCGCGTCGTTGACGTTGTGCCGGCCCCAGACCATGGGGATGAACCCGGCCTTGACGGTGCCCGGAGCGGCTTTGGGGCGGGGGCCCCAGTTGTAGTACCAGGAGGCCCCGACGAGGTCGGGGGCAGTGGGGAGATGGCGATCCGAGTGGCCGACGCCCTTCTTCGGGCTCAGAGCGGGCGACTCGCCGGGGCGGGGCGGGTCGCCGGACGCGTGCCCCAGACAACCTCCGAGCAGGCATGCCGCCGCCAGGATCGCCGCATGTCTTCCCGTCACCACGGCGTCACTGCACCTGCGCCCGGAAGCAGGCGCAGCCCGTCGTCTCGACGCCGCCCACGGGCACGGTCCACCTCAGCCACCGCGTGCCGGCCACCGGGTTGCCGGTCACGAACGAGTCCCCGGATGGCGGGGTCGGCTGGGTCAGGATCGAGTAGGATACCGCAAGCGTCACGCCGTCCGTATTGCCGCAGGACAGCCCCGCCGCCGAAGCCTCGGGCACGAAGGTCATGCCCACGGGCACGGCGTCAGTGATCACGAGCGAGAACGCGCTCGCCGCGGAGTAGTTGCTCCAGCAGACACGGAACTGCACCGTGTCGCTCGACGCCGCCAGCAGCAGCTTCGGCATCTTTTCGAGCTTGAGATCCACGCCCACGACCATGAGCGTCGCGAGCCCGTTGATGGACCCGTCGAAGATATCCGTCGCCACCATGCTCTGGAGGCCCAGCTTGGTCAACCGCATCGCCATGAAGAGCCGGACCCCATTGTCGAACGGCGACGCCCCGCAGGGAACGAGCCCGCTATTCCAGGTGTAGTTGAAGGAGTCCATGCCGAGCCCCCCGATCTGGGCCGCCGGATCGGTCGACGTGAACGACGAGGTCCCGCAGTAGTCGGCCTTCGTCCCGCCGCCGGTATCCATGACCACGACCGTGATCCAGAACGGCACGCCGGAGTAGACCACGGGCGGCGTGATGATGCTGTAGAAGGTGCCCTTGCACAGGAACGGCGCCGAGTAGAACTTCTCGCCGGTCCAATCATCGTGGTATTGCATGATCGCGTCGCCCGGGTTGCCGGCGGCCGGTACCCAGAGTCGGTAGTTCCTGACGTTCCCGGCCCCGGGATCGGACAGAGCCATGAACGTGATGCACTCGTCCGTGTCCGTGGTCGTGTACTGCGCCAGGTATCCGTCGCTGGACGCCATGCGCATCCCCATGTTGACCTTGGGACAGAACACGCTCACCCCGTAAAGGCCGACATTGGCCGTTTCGTTGAACCAGAACTCCTGCCCCACCTGTTTGCCCGCCGGGTTCGAGGAGTGCATGACCGCGCCACCCGAGGACCCGCGGTACGGGTTCAGCCCGCAGACGATCTGGATCGGCCCCCCGGCAAGCAGCTCGACCTTGTAGAAGGCGTACCCGCCGATGAACACGCTCGTGTCATAGGTCGGCCCGTACACGTGGGGATTCGGACCGGTCGGACCGGGCACCGGCGCGGCCGGCCCGACGGTATGGGTGTTCTGGACCGCCCACGACCCGCCCTTGTCCACGAGGGTGAAGGGGATGTTCACGGACGGGGACGGCAGGGTCTGGTCGAACGGCGTGTACTTGTGGATCCGGTAGGTGGCGGCCGCGGCGCCCACGTTCCCGACGATGACCGCGACGTCTTCCGGCGGCGTGTTCGGCCCCCACAGGTAGAAGGTCGACGGAATCGCCGCGGGATCGTTGACCAGGTTCCCGTTCTCGCGGTTGGGCACCACCGTCCCGAAGTCGTTGTAACTCCCGCCTATCCCTATCCCCGGGAACCCCTTCTGCACCATGATCCGGGTCTGGGACGACACTATCCGGTAGTGGTTGTTCACGAGCGGCACCCAGGCCCATTGGCTCTCCTTGAAGATGTCCGCGGTAGTCTGGTATTCCCATTTCAAACCGGGCGGGTCCCACGAAAACACGTGGACCGTGGTCTGCAGGTCCGAGTTGGTGTTGGCCACGTAGAGGGTGTCCGCGACATCGGGGTACGTGAGTACCCGGCAGTAAGCGTAGGCCATGTACCCGCAGTAGGAGAGACTCGTCGTGCCGGCGTACGTGGTCGCATCCTGGTTACCGCCGGCAAGGCACGTTGAGACTTCCCAGATAACGGGCGAATTGGACACCAGCTTGTGCAGCAGGTTGTACGGGGCGGAGGGATTGGCGCCGTTCCACGCGGACGGGATGTACCGCGCCGGGGTCCGCTCCGCCCTGCATCCCATCTCCCAGTCGACCGCGGGTCCTCCGGTGCAGGTTCCGCCGAACACGTCGATCCTGGGACTGACTCCTCCGTCCACGGCGAACGCGGTACACGCGGGGTCGCAGGGGACAGCGCCCTTGGGACCGCAGCAGAACTTGTAGTAGAGCTGGAAGTCCGATGCCTTGTTGAGCGGGTAGAACGAGATGAAGTAGGTAGGAGTCGAGCAACCCCCTCCCCCCGCCGCCATTCCCACGTAGCTCGTGTACATGATCCTGAGGATTATCGGCGCCTCGTGCATGAACCTCGCGACGGTGCCGCCGTGGCCGGTCCCCTCGACCACGCCCGTGCGGCCCAGTTCGAGCAGGGAAAGCACGTTGAGCGCGGTCGAGTTGGCCGGGGTCGTGGGCCTGACCCTCGCCCTCCAGCGCAGGGCCAGGGTCATGGCCGGCGGCATGTCGAGGTGCCAGGTCAGGTTCGTGACCGCCCCGGTCACGATCCGGCCGGGAGACGCAGCGGCACACCCGGTCGGCGTCATCGTCCATCCCGAGCACGGGTCGTCGAACCCGTATCCGGGCGACCAGACATCCACCTCGGGCGGTACCGTGTCCCAGATCGAGACGTTCCACCATGTCTTCTTCGTCGAGACGTTCTTGACGAAGGTCTCGTACGTCATCTCGTCATCGGGTATTCCGGGGCGGCCGGCGAACAGGATGTCGTTGTCCCCGATCATCCAGAACAGGTAGCGCTTGGCCACCGTGCTCGCGGCCCCCGAGACGCGTCCGGACGCGCATCCCCCGCCCTCCCAGGACAGATGGGCTCGGTTGAGCAGGAACGCGCCCTCGGGAACGGCGACATCGCCGGACCCCGGCTCGAACGACTCCCCGTTCCCCCAGTCCACGGTCGCGGCGAAAGTTATCTCCGACGTCGGACCGCCCGCCGTAGCCAGCGGTCCGTTGATCGTCCAGCGCAGGCGCAGGGGAGGGCCGGGGTCGGGATCCCAGCCGGGGTCGGCCGGCGTGGATGCACCCGCGTAGTGCATGAACGCGGGCACCGAGTCCGTGATCCAGAGGGTGTTGATGCTACCGGTGCCCGGCTTGCCGTAGTAGATGGTGTAGTTGACGGCGTCGCCAGGAGCCGCCATGTCGCGGTCCGCCCGCGCCAGCACGTACCGGATCGCCAGAGGATCGAACACCGTCTTGCCCCACGGCCCGTTACAGCCGAGGGAGTCGTAGATGCCCCCAGGCCAGCCGGGGTTCTCGACGTCGTTGAAACCCGGACCGAGCTGGACCGTGGCCCCATCGGTTGGGCATGAGCCGATGTCGGCGTAAACATACAGGCTCACGACGCACAGACAGCCCTTGCCTCCCCCCCCCGGCGCGGCGCACGGATCGCCGCCCCAGGGGATCGAACCAGCCCATGTCCAGGCCGGGTACGCCGGGCCGCCGACAATCCAGTCGCCGGCGTACGTCATCGGCAGGATGCCCGGGTTCGTCGCGTCGCATACCAATTGGAAATACAGCCCCGTGATGTCCGCGCCGGGGCCGCCGGTGGCGGAGCCGTAGTTCATGATCGTGATGCCCACTATGGGCCCGTTGGTACCCCACGAGCACGTGACGTCGTCGCAGATGCTCAGGCTGAACGCGGCCGCCGGCGCCCGTTGCCAGTTTGGAAAGAGGTTCTTGTTGGTGCTGAACGGCGGGACCGGGTTCGAGAACACGTCCAGGATGCAGTCGCCTCGCGCCGGAACCGCCTGGAACAGGAGGCAGGCGAGCAACGCTCCCCCGCCCATCGTCACCCAGAAACGACCGTGCACGTACATGTCCCCCGGTTCGATTCTCAGCTCACATGCGCCGGCTGTCAATGACATCATCGGCCTAGGGACTTGACAATTGCGGACATGGTATAACGCACACATGCTCCTCTACATGAGCACTGGGCTCCGCCCCTATGGATCGCAGAACTACCCCGTAAGCGTCCGCCGCGTCTGGGAGTTCCAGGCGGTGGTCAAAGGCTGGTGCGGGCCGATCCTGCCGGACACGAAACCGGAGTTGTCCAGGAAACGGCTGTGGGTCTTCCACCCCCAGTGCCCGCACGGCTGGTCGGGGAAACCCGGCTCCCAATGCCGGATCGCGGTATTCCACTTCTCGGACGTGCCCGCGCCCCTCGACGAGGTAGTCCCGGCCAACGGCATGCTTTCCACGGAGCTGAGTCCCTCGGCCGCCCGGCGCATCATGAACCTGGAACGGCAGTTGCGGCCCCACCGGGACCAGCGCGAGGTCTCCAGTGCCCTCATCGTCCAGCGGGCGCTTCTCGACCTCTCGTTGATGGTCATCAGCAATGCCGGTCCCCTGCCGCCCATCGCGCCCCGCGAATTCGCGATGAGGAGGGTGGACACCGCCCTCGCGTGGTACGCCGAGCACCTGGCCGAGACGCCTTCGCTCGAACGCGTCTCGGAGACCGCAGGCGTCTCCTCGCGGCAGATGCGCCGCCACTTCTGGATGGTCCGGAGACAGAGCCCGGCCCAGGCGTTCCGGCAGGCGAAGATGCAGCGCGTCAGGGAACTCCTCGCGTCCACGGACATGACGGCCGCCCGGGTGGCCAACACCTGCGGCTTCGGGAGCGAGAGCGACTTCTCCCGCGCCTTCAAGGCCTACCATGGGGAGACCCCGACCCACTGGCGCAGGAGGAGCAGGCCGCCCTACTTCGGGACCTGAAGGGCTATTGGGGCTCCCCCGGCAGCCTGCCGACGCGGCGTGTGGTCATATCCATGGCTCCCGTTGACGAATGACGGCAAGGAGTCGAACTAGCGCGCGAGGGACAGCGCGGCCGTCAGCGGAACAGCCCAGATGCGGTCCGCGAGACGCTCCATCCGGGCGCCGGAGTACAGGACGAGGCCGTGGCGGGCCGCGCCCGGGTACTCCCGGAGGAACGACGCGACATGCCGGGCGTCCCCGAGGCCCACGCGCGAAGCGGACTTGACCTCGACAGGAACCAGCCGGCCTCCCGTCTCGATGACGAAGTCCACCTCCGCGCCCGACACCGTACGCCAGTAGAGCACCTCGGGACGCGGCATCGTCCCCTCGCGCCACGCCTGCAGGTCCCCGAGGACCAGCGTCTCCAGGAGCATGCCGGCCAGGGTCGGGTCGCGAAGCTCCGCCGGACTCCCGATCCCGGCCAGGAACGCCGCCAGCCCCCCGTCGCACAGGAACAGCCGGGGGGCCTTGACGAGGCGGCGCGTCCGGTTCACGGCATACGCCGGCAGGCGGTGCAGGAGGTACGACGTTTCCATGAGATTCAGGTACCGCCGCACCCGCGGCTGGGGCAGGCCGGCATCCCGGGCCATCGAGCTCTGGTTCTCGAGTCCGCCGGACCGCAGGGCCACGATCCGCATCAGCCGCCGGAAGTCCGCGAGGTTCTCGATCGCGGCCAATTGCTGGAGGTCGCGGTCGAGGTACGTCCGGACGTAGCCGTCCAGCCACGCCTGGCGGGGTCGCGCCCCGCGCGCCAGCCATGCCGGGGGAAATCCGCTGGCCGTCACGGCCTCTTCGAGCCGCTCGAACGGCGCGTGCGTTCCCTCCAGCGCCCGGGGATCGCGAACCAGGGCGTCCCACTTCCCCGTTCCGCCGCCCCCGCGCCGCTCCGACGGGGTGAAGGGGTGCAGGACGAGGTAGACGGCCCGTCCCGCCAGGCTCTCCGATACTCGCCGCATGAGCGCCAGGTTGGCCGATCCCGACAGCAGGAAGCGCCCGGGCCGCCGGTCCCGGTCGACGCTCCGCTTCACCGCCAGCAGGAGCTCCGGGCTCCGCTGGATCTCGTCCAGCGTCAGCGGGAGGCGGCCGGACAGAAGCGCGTCCGGTTCCTGCCGTGCCCGGTCCAGGACGGCCGTCTCATCGAGAGTGCGATAGTCCCGCTTCGGCGGCGGCAGGAGTTCGCGGATGAGCGTGCTCTTCCCGGTCTGGCGCGCACCCGTCAGAACGACGACCGGATGGGAGCGGAGCGCCAGGGCCACGGTCGGCGTGAGGGCGCGGGGCAGGGGGGCATGATATCTATTCATGTCGTGTATGATAATCATACACCTGAGTTGACGGCTACCGCAACAGCTCTCCGATGGCCACGGATGCACGGGAACGGAGGGCGTCGAGGTCGAGCCACTCGGGCTTCTCCCGCTCCGCGATCCCGAGCTTCTGCCAGAACGGGGCGAGCACGTGCAACGCCTCGGCCGCCCGTGGGTCACCCGGCTTCGCGGCCTTCGCGAGCCGGTCGAGCGTGGCGAAGTAGCGGAAGTCGGTCAGCCCCATCCGCACCCGCTCGAGATCCAGCGTGGGCCGTATCCCCCGAGTCGTGACCGCGATGATCCCGTCATCGGGCTCCCGGCCGTCGAGGTCGAAGAACTGGTAGCCGTGGGTGGCGAACATGTGCCACTGCAGGAAACCCTTGACTCCCCTCTTCTTCTCGCTCCACAGGTACGCGCCGAACGTGAATCTGGTGCGACCCTGGTTGTAGATCATGACATCCTTCCCGAGCTTCCGGCCCTCGGACAGGATCGTGAGGTCGTGGTCGTTCAGCAAAGAGACATCAAGCGCCCGGAACAGGGCGTGGGTCCGCAGCTCGTCCTTCGGGTCCTTCTCGACGCTGTAGCTTCCCGCCAGCGTGAGCCAGGGAGCCACCTTGCGCAGGAATGCGATCGACGAGAGGATCCGCTGGGTGGTATCGCGCACCCGGGGCTCGTCGGCCATCGCGAAGACGAACGGCAGCCAGTTCTTCTCCTTCGCGTGCGCCTTGATGGCGTCGAACACCCGCCGGCCGCCTTCCAGCGCAGTGAGCTTGGCCGGACGGCCCCATTCCGCGAACGTCGCCTCCACGTTCTCGTACCCGACATCCTCCAGGTTCGCGGGGCCGCCGTAGGAGAGGATCCGGCCCGTGTACCCGGCCGTCTTGATCGCATCCATGTACTCGTCCACGGCCTTGAAGTCGAAGACTGGCTTCTTCGCGTCGTCGAACCGCTCGAACCTGATGTTCGGTCCCCCGGACACCGCCGTCAACCCGTACCCGCGCATGAACGCGAGCCAGTCCGCCTGCATCCCGTAGAACCCGACCGGGAACTCGACCGGGTCCAGGGCGAACGGGAGGACTTCCACGACGATCGGCACCGAATCCTCGCCCATGAACCGCACGGCCCCGGCGTACCGGCCCGGCGCCGCATCAGCGGGCACCTGGACGGTCACCCAGAACTGCCTGGTTATCCCCGGCTTCAGCTTGACCGCCGTCGCATCGTCGAGCCACCATGGCGTCAGCTTCCAGCGGATCGTGTTGTACCCCCGCTTGGCCAGGTGGCGGACGACCTGGATCTTGACCGCGGAAGCCGGAATCCTGCCCGCGGGAGAGACCAGGTCCTCGGCGACCGCCACAACGGGCAGGAGTCTCGGGGCGAGCGGCCGGACCGCGAACGTGAACGGCACCGCCTCGCCGCGGGCACCGGCGCGCGCCGGAGGAAACTCCGGGGTGCCCGGCTTCGGCACCGAGTTCGCCCAGACCGTCTCGTCCAGGCCCGGGGCGAACCGGATCCACCCGCGCTCCCGGACCGAGGAAGGCAGGTCCTCGATCCGCCCCGCGGGCTCCGGAAGCGGAATCTCGGCCGCCCGGATCCGGAACTCGTCCCGGTTTGCGGCCGCGATGCCGTCCGCCCAGGTTCCCGCCTCCCGGTCGCCGGAAGGCCAGATCTCGATCGCCGCGACCTTGACCGACCACGGGGCATCGGCCCTGAACTCGAGGTTGAGCTGGCCGTCAGACACATCCACGTCGAAGTCGCGAGGCTTGAACAGCGGGTCGAAGTAGAGCGCGGCGAGATCCGCCCCCGGGCCGGGCTCGACGTCCTCGAACTTGTAGAGGGCCTCGCGGTCGCCGCCCCATCCGCCGCGGTCTTCGTGCACGACCTCGCGGCCTTCGGCCGTGATCGACCGGACTTTGTGCCGGGCGTATTCGCCACCCCAGTACCCGCAGTCGCTGAACACCACGCGAACCCGGTACTTCCCGTTCGGCACGTCCACGCGGAAATCGCCGTCGGCGAGCCAGACCCAGTCCTGGTACAGCCGCGTCGGGAAGGTGTCGTCGCGGGCCCGCGCGGAGCCGTTCTGTTCCTGCGAGAGTCCGTAGCCCCGCTCCTTCGTGTAGAGCGTGTTCCACGAGACCGGCGTGAACCCCGGCCAGACGGTCTGGCTCTCGGGCCCGAAGTCGAACGCGCGCACGGAAGCGGGCCGGTTCCCCTTGACCAGCCTGAACCCGTCCAGGTAGACGGTACCCGCCGGCCCCTCGAATCCGAGGTCCAGCCGCACGATCTCGCCCGGGTCGATGTTGCGCTTGATGTCGTTGTTCCGGCTCCCGGGCTCGCCGCGGAAGAGCCCCTCGACCGGCAGGCTGACCCGGTTCGCGCCGGGCACGAGGTTGACCTCGGAGTTGTGCCGGTTCCAATACGAGGAGCCCTTGTCCCGCCACGCCTTGTCGGCGATGAGCGCGCTCACGACCACGACCCCGCCCGTGTCATTGAACGCGTCGAACACGAACTCCTCGTACCCGCGCCAGTCGCCGGGGATCCGGTCCGTGTAGAGGTAGTTGCCGGTCATGACCCGGAGCGACCGCGATCCCTCCGTGGCGTGTTCGGGCGAGAAGGCGAGGGCGGGACCCCGGACCGCCTCGAAGACGCGCAGGTCCGCGTCCCCTTCGAATCCGATCAGTGCCCGCTCGGCCGGTTCCCCCGCCAGCGCGATCGTCGACGCCAACATCGCCGCCAGCATATTCATCGTTCCCCAGTCTACACCCCTCGCCGCAGAGGGAGCGGCTATATTGGGTATGAACGGAACAAGGATCGCCGGGACAGGAGGCACGCATGGACGACGCGGAGCTGATCGGACGGGTACGCAAGTGCAGGCTGGCCGACCTCGGAGACGGCATGGATGCGATCGGACTCGTGGACGCGGGAACGATGCGCCCCGAGATGCGCCCGATCCGGCCGGGCATCCGGTTCGCCGGCTTCGCCTACACCGTCAAGCTCGTGCCGGCCATGAAACCGGTGAAGGCCTGCCGCACCGTGGAGGAGTACGGCAAGGAGCTCGGGGACTGGTGCGCCGACACCTACTCGTTCTGCGCCGGACTCGCGGACGGCAAGGCGAAGGACCGGGTCGTGGTCGTCGACATGGGCGGGCATCCCGGCGGGCTGTGGGGCTCCGAGATCGGGATGAACATGATGAAGAACGGGCTCGCCGGCGTCGTCCTCGACGGCACCTGCCGCGACTCGCACGAGTGCAATATCGAGGGCGTGAAGGCCTTCTGCACGAAGCGGAGCTTCAACCATGTCTACGGCCGGCTCGTCAGCGGGGGCGTGAACGTGCCCGTCGAGTGCGCGGGGGTCCTCGTCCGGCCCGGCGACGTCGTGTGCGCGGACGACGACGGCGTCCTCGTCATCCCGCGCGAGCGCGCGGAGGAAGTGCTCGCGTTCGCCGAGCACATCCTCCGCGACGACCAGAAAGCCCGGGCCAGGCACTATCGCGACCTCGGGCTCCCGCCCGACGAGACGCTGGGCGACCAGCGGTGGTAATCTGACACCGTGAGCGACATCCTCAGGGTCGGGTTGCACCTCTACACCGTCCGGGACGACCTCAAGCGGGACTACCGGGGCACGTTGATCCGGGCGGCCGCCATCGGCTACCACGCGATCAGCGGGTACGGCGACCTGGGCGGGATGAAGCCGGCGGCGTTCCGCTCGTTCCTGGCCGACACCGGGCTGATTCCGGTCGCCGGGGCCATGGATCTCGAGGCGGCGGAACGGGACCCGGCGGCCGCGGTCGCCGCGCACGCGGCCGTCGGCGCGAGCCAGGCGTGCGTGATGTGGCTCCCCGAGGAGCGCCGGAAGGATGCCGCCGCCGTGGAGCGAACCGCCGGGCTCTTCAACTCGATCGGGTCGGCCGCCCGGCGGGCCGGCATCGGGTTCCAGTACCACAACCATGCCTTCGAGTTCGAGCTGGTCGAGGGGCGCACGATCCTGGACCGCCTCGTCGAGGCCACGGACCCATCGCTCGTGGGCTTCCAGCTCGACGTGGGCTGGGTCATTCGCGCCGGCCAGGAGCCCGCGGCGTGGCTGCGGAAACTCAAGGGCCGCGTTCCCACGATCCATCTCAAGGACACGACCGCGGGCCCCGACCCGCAATGGACCGAGATCGGCAACGGAGTCCTGGATCTCGCGGCGGCGCGGGCCGCCTCCGTCGAGGCGGGGGTGAAGTGGTGGCTGGTCGAGCAGGACACGTGCGCCCGGCCGCCGATGGAGAGCGCCGCGATCAGCCTCCGGAACGCCTCCGCCCTGCTCGGCTGACCGAACGCCTCGTCCGCTTCCCCGCCGCGCGCGCGGGCACCCGCCGGCCGCGCGCCCACCGCCAAACGGCGACGGCCGCCAGGATGGCAAGAAGCAGGAGGAGCCACCACCAGTGGACGGACCCGCCGGCGGAGGCGGACGCGGACACGCCGGTCAAGGTCACCGTCGCAACCACGCGCGCCGGCCCGGCAGGGGGTCGGGCGGGCGCCGGCTTCCGGGGCATCGCGGGACGCGTCGGGAGTCTTCGGGGCGGCTCCTTCACCCGGATCTCGTCCTGGAGCACGATGGGCTGGATCACGGCCGACGCCTGCTTGGCCTTCTGCCGGAACGTCCCCAGGATCTCCCGGAGCGTCTTCAGCTCCCGGTCGAACTGGGATATCGGGCTCGAAAGCTGGACCTCCAGAATGCCCTCCGCGCACAGGACCTTGATCCAGTAGTTGACCGACTTCCCGCGGAACCATCCTTCGGGCGAATACCAGGCGATCCGGATACCGTATTCGAGGTCGCGCGTCGCCGCGTCGTAGTGCGGCTCCACCGCCCAGCCCTCGATGGCATAGGTCGTGAGCCGTTTCCCGCGCCGCTCGCGGTTCTCGACCTCCTGCCCGCTCCGGTAACCGTCGAGAAGGGCCGCGGGGTCGATCCGCGCATCCTGGATCTCGGGTCGACCGCCCAGCGGCGTGTAGATGAACGTGGCGCAGAATCCGGAATGACCCTCGGCCCGGGACCGCGCCGCGATCTCGAGGGTTTCACCGCCGCCGTATAGCTCGCCCGTCGCCTCGACGAACTCCCTGATGTCTTCCGCCCTCGCGATGGAGGCGAACCCGTCGGGCACGTCGATCCTCCCCGCGTCGGCCACGTCCACGGTCACGGGGCCCTGCGTCCAGTCGATCCCGGCCGCCTGCGCGGCCCCGCCGAGCGGCGCCAGGCACGTCAAGCACGCGATCAGGAGCATCGGATCATCTCCCCGACGCTTCCACCGCCCTGCGCTAGCGGGGCCGCCGGCGGCCGGTCGTCATGCCGGGCACCCGCGCCATGTGCCGCACGAGATTCAGGTAGACGACACTCTGGAAGAACTGGTTCACGTCCCTGGCGTCGTCGCCGGATACCTCGTTCGACGCCCCATCCGAAGTGATGACCGCCCGAAGGTGACCGCCCTGCTCCGAGACGATCCAGTCGATTCCCGTCTCGCTGGCGGTGCCGCGCCGCGAGAACCACATGATCGAAAGGGAAACGGTGGCTTCCCGCCCCCGCTTCGAGACCCCGCTGCCGTTGAAGAAGGCCCGCGTGGCCCCGTGATGGATGCTTCGCATGATCATCTCCGCCAGATCGACTCCGGCCTGGCCGGCGGTCATCGTCTGGACCGCGGACTCCACCCGATCCGCCCAAGGCGACGACGCCACCGCGCCCGTTCCCTGCGGGGCTGTGACGGCCGCGGGCGGGGGGCTTGGCCAACGCTCCCGGATCGCCTTGACCGCGCCGTACCCGATCAGGACCAGGGCCGCGGCGCCCGCGACGATATGGCCGGTCGACCAGGGCCTCTCGTAGCGCCTCGGTTCGCCGGGAGCCGAACCCGAAGGCGCGACGTACTCCCGCCGGTACGGTGTCGAGTCCGGGTTCCCGCCGCACTGGGGACAGGCCGGGTAGTAGCGGTCCGAGTAGCCCTTGCCGCACCGCCCGCACTTGACTATCGCCATGTCCCCTCCATTCTAGAGCAGTGACGGCCAGTAGAGAACCGTCATTCTGCTTTCGGGCCCCTTCCAGCCGAAACTGCTCCGGATCCGGCACGCAAGCCGGTTGAGTCCGGGCCTGAGGACCCATTCGAACCGCGCCGGCGACGTCCGCCACGCTCCGCCGTCCTGCCTCGTCTCGAAATCCCGGAATGTCGACGAGTTCCCGGCCGTCAGCGCGATCACGATCTGCTCCTCGCGGCCCCCGGACGGCTGACGGACGATCACGGTCTGGTTCTCGGGATAGCGGAAGTCGTCCGGATCGGACGAGTAGGCCGATGACAGCGGCGGGCCTCCGTCCCGGGGCGACCGCCAGACCAGGTACCGGTTCCAGAACACGAGCGTGTCCCGCCCCATGACGGGGTATCTCCGGTAGTCCTCCTGCCGCGACAGCATCCTGACCTCGCCGTTGTGCCGGTACTTGGCCGGATTAGACAGCTGGTTCGCATCCATATCGATCGCGTAGCTCCGGTAATGCGCCAGGTCGTCCGCGAGCGCCGCGCGCCGGCTCCCGTCGGCCCCGGCCACGGTCACGCCCGACCAGCGCTTCCCCCGGCACGAGTCGAAGAGCTCGCGGCCGGTCATCGGCAGTCCCCTCCGCTCGTAGTGAATGTCGGACATCGGGTCCATGATGATCCACCGGTTGTGCTCGTCCGACCAGACCTCGACCACGAAATGGCCCGGCAGGTTCACGTACCGCGCGTGCAGCCCGAGCGACTGGCAGGCCTGCAGGAAGACGATCGCGTACTGCGTGCAGAACCCGCGGTTCGCGTGGTTGCGCGCCAGGTCCAGGATCTCGACGGCATCCCAGGCGGGATAGTAGAACCGCTTGCCGCTCTCCCACTGGCGGTGCGCCCAGTGCCGGAGGAGGACGATCTTCTCGAGCTGGTTGCGTCCCGGAGCCACGACCTCGTCCAGGTGCTCCCGCGTCCTGAGCAGGCGCAGCCGGGGATGGCGGAAGTCGTCCTCGGCGAGCCGGTATTGGGCGGCCAACAGCTCCCCGTTCTTCAACTGCACGACCACGGCATGCGACCGGAGCACGAGCACTCCCAACAACAGACCCGCCGCCGCAAGGAGAACCGTCCGCGGACGCGGCCGGCGGCGAAGCCGAAGCCGGCCTCGCCGGCGCGGGCTCACGGAGCGAGCCGCTGGATGCGGAACCGGAGCCGGAAGACGCGGTCCGGCATGATCGTGTACTTCGCGTGCGGCCGGGCCCCCCAGGAATCGTCTCCACCCAGCCCCGTGTGCTCGAGATCGATGTTGACCGTCAGCACGTCCCGGGTCGGGAGCTCCATCGGATGCCAAGCCGCGTCGAGATCGTCCTGCGTGTACGGCCAGACGCTGAAGTTCAGGATGGGCCGACCGAGGACGGTCAACCCCGCGCCCTTGGCGTCGGCCAGCGAGAACCAGCGGACATCGCTCCGGTTGCCGTTCTCCTGCGGCCGCACGAAGGGAAAGACCATCTCCTCCGCCGGCAGGTCCCAGAGACCGACGGCGGCCCCCGCCTTTCGATCGCGGTAGTTCTCGTGCGGCCCCCGGCCGAACCAGCGGACGCGGCCGAACCGGGCCGGCACCCCGGCGGTCAGTCCGATCCGGGGGATCTCGGGCAGATCGCCCTTCGGAGTCAGCGTGTAGTCGATCGAGACCGACCCGTCGCCGTGCACGGTGGAAACGATCCGTCCCGTCGTCTCCCCCGCGGGGAACGCGAGGTCCGCCGCGATCTCGACCGAGCCTCCCCGTCGATCCACGTGCATGTCCCGGAGCACGCGCTCCCTGGTGGCCTTTCGCCAGATGCCGGTCCGCGCCCGGAACCCGTTCCCGACGTCGGCGTCCGTCGGCACCCGCCAGAAGTCGGGGACCAGCGGACCCGCGAGCACCTCGGCCCCGCCGTACCGGACCGACTCGAGCAGTCCCGTGAGCCGGCCGAACCGGACCTCGGCGTCGCGGGCGGACAGGACCATGGACGTCCCGGACCGCCCCACCTTGACCGGGGTCCGCCCGCCGTGGACCGCCGGAGCCGGGGCCTCCCAGGGCATCCGGAACTGCTCCCACGCCACGAGATGGCCCTTGCGGGCCCACGGCTCGTCCTGCCCCAGCACGAACAGGACCTTCAGGAACGCCTCGCTCCCGGCCGCCAACGGGGGCTTCCGGAGCCAGACCTTGACGGGCGCCTCCCCCCCCGGAGGCACGTCGAGCCGGCCCAGCCTCCCGTGCCCGGCCGCAACGCCGTTCACCTCGAGAACCCAGCTCGCGTCCAGGTACCGGAGATTCCGGAACACGTTCCGGTTCCGGACCAGAAGCCGGCCGTCCTCGAGGTCCACGGCCTCGACCGCCAGCGGCTGGTAGACCTTGGCGACTTCCGTGGTCTCGGGCTCCGGGACCCGGTCGGGCTGGACGATCCCGTTGACCGTGAACCAGTAGTCGTTCGGGTGGTCGCCGAAATCCCCGCCGTAGGCGAAGTAGCGGACCGGCTTGTCGTTCACGATCTTGCCGTCCGCGAAGTCGAGCCAGAGGACCGTGTCCGCGCGCGGGGATGCGTCGGGCCGGCCGAGCTCCTCGTCGCGCAGGGCCCGCCGGTGGATCGCCGCCTTCGCGATCCGGCCCCGGAAGATCGAGACGTTCCCGACCGCGCCCGACCGCCCGATGTTGACCGCCCGGTCGCCGGTCGCGATCCAGCCCGGGGCGTACCTCACCGCCGCGACCGCCCCGTCGATGAGCAGTCTCAGCGTGTCTCCGTTGTAGACGCCGGCGACGTGGTGCCACTTCCCCTGCCAATCGGCCGGCAACGGAGCCAGCACGGAAACCCACGTCGCGCCCTGGATCCCGAACTCGAGCAGGTCGCCCTGGTACGCGATCCGGAGGGAGTACTGGGCTTCCCCCTTGCCGACGATGGTACCGCCCGAGACCGGAGGCCCCGGGTTGACCCATGCCTCGAGCGTGAGCGCGCTACCCCCGATGTCGAGCGAAGGGCTGTCCGGAACGATCGCGTACCCGTCTTCGAGCGCGGCCGGGCCGTCCCCGGTCACGAGCCTGCCGATCGCCCGCGCGGACCTGCCCGGCGCCGTCCGGTTCGGCACCTCGACCACGTGGTCGTAGCTGTGCCACAATCCGTGGTCGCACCACTGCCAGATCGACCCGCCCTGGAGCGCGCGGTGGGCCCGGATCGCCTCCCAGTAGTCGGCGAAGTCCCCGAGCGCGTTCCCGTTCGCGATCGTGTACTCGCACATGATCAGGGGCTTCTTCGGCTTCGACTTCGCGTACTCGACCATGTTCTCGATCCGGGCGTACATGGGGCAGTAGATGTCCGAGTTCCCGCCGTGTCCCGCCGGCTCGTAGTGGACGGGGCGGGAGGGATCACGCTGCTTGATCCACCGGTACGCGGCCTCGAAACACACTCCGTCCCCGGCCTCGTTTCCCATGGACCACGCGATCACGCACGGGTGGTTCTTGTGCCACTCGACGTTGTTCCGGACCCGGTCCACGTGCGCTTCGCGCCAGGACGGGTCCTTGGCCAGCGAGTCGGGACCGAACCCCATCCCGTGGGACTCGATGTTGGACTCCCCGATGACGTAGAGCCCGTAGGCGTCGCAGAGATCGTACCAGCGCGGGTCGTCGGGGTAGTGGCTCGTCCGGACCGCGTTGACGTTGAGTTGCTTCATCAGCTTGATGTCCCGGATCATGCGTTCGAGCGTGATCGCATGGCCGGTGTCCGGCTCGTGCTCGTGCCGGTCCACGCCCTGGATGTACACGTACCTGCCGTTGGCCAGCAGGACCCCGCCCCGGATCTCGACCGACCGGAACCCGACGTTGCCGCGGATGACCTCGAGCACTTTGCCCTCCTCGTCCTTGAGCGCAAGGACGAGGGCGTAGAGCGCCGGGGTCTCGGCCGACCAGAGCCGCGGCGACTCGACCGTCCGGGCCATCAACACCGATGCGTCCCGGCCCGCGGGAGAGCGGCCCTGGACGGCCAGCCGGTCGAACACGACGGACCCGTCGGGTGCGACCAGCCGGGCCTCGAGCGAGAAGGGGGCTTCGGCGGCGCCCCAGTTCCGGACATCGATCTCGATCCGGAGGTCGGCATTCACGTGCCGGCGGTCGAAGTCGGTGTGGACGAAGAAGTCCCGGATGTGGACCGCGGGAGCGGACCAGAGATGGACCTCGCGGAAGATCCCGGAAAGCCGGAAGTAGTCCTGGCATTCCAGGTACGACCCGTCGTTGAACGCGAGGACGCGGACCGCGACCGTGTTCGTCCCGGGTTTCACTAACCCGGTGATATTGAACTCGGCCGGCGTCCGGCTGTCCTTGCTGAACCCGGCCTCGGCGCCGTTGACCCAGAGCTTGAAGAACGAGCTCACGCCGTCGAACCGGAGGAACACCTGCCGTCCGGCCCACGCCTCGGGGACCGTGAAGGCCCTACGGTACGATCCGACGGGATTGCGCTCCACGTAGGACGTCCAATGCCGGGGCGGCTCGCTCATGACCCGGGGCGGATCCTTCTTGAACGGATAAAGCTGGTTGACGTAGAGACGGGTGCCGTATCCCAGGATCTGCCAGTTCGACGGCACGTCGATCTCGGCCCAGCCCGAGTCGTCGTATCCAGGCGCCTCGAACCCCTCGGGTGCCTCGTCGGGATGCTTCACCCAGTTGAACTTCCACCGGCCGGAGAGCGAGGCCCGGAAGGGCGTCGCGCCGGCGGTTCCCGCGAGCGCCGACGCCTCGTCGGGATGCGGCACCAGGTTTGCGTGGGGCGCTTCCTTGCCGCGGTGCTGGATGAGCTGGTTCTCCCACTCCGGGGACTGGGCGGTGGTGTTCATGGGCGTCATTGTAGCGAAGCCGGAGGCGAAGCGGGTTAGCGAGTAAGCCCCATTCGGGCGTGGATGGCTGCGAAGGAATCGAGGAGCGCGCGCCATGGCTCGCCGGACGCGCGGATGAGTCCCCGGTTCGCGCGACGCTTGGGGCTGTCGAAGTCGCGCCACGTGAACCAATGGGCCCCGATGACATAGGGCACGTTGTAGAAACCGGCGGTCACGAGCGCCGCCTGCCCGGCCCGGTCGGCCTGGGTTTCGACCGCCTCGGGCCAGGACCAGTCCAGCTTCGCGGGGTTGTCGTAGAGCCCCGAGTCGAGGGCGGGGACCGACCACTCGCCGATCAGGATCGGCTTGCCCGTCCGGCGGTGGATCTCCCCCAGAATGGCCAGCTCGTCTCCGGAAAGGCCGGGCGAGCGGTTGGCCGGATACAGGTTCACGGCGACCACGTCGCACGCGGCGTAGAGATCGAGGTACAGAAGCGTGTCCGCGATCCCGCCCATCATGAACCGGTTGGTGAGGACGAGCCCGCCCGGATCGGCCTCCCGGATCGCGGCCACGGCCGAATCCACGTACCGCCGCACGATCTCGCGCGAGAACGCGAGGCAGTCGCCGTAGAGGGTCCCCTCCCGCGCCAGCGCCACCGGCTTCGCCCGGGCCACCGCGTCGAACGAGGCGAAAGACGTTCCCCACGCCGTGTTCAGTCCGGCCACCGCGCGGTATCGATCCTCGAGCCGCCGCCGGAACGCCTCCCCCGCATGCCCGGACCAGACGCGGCGGTCCAGGCGCTCGTGGTCGCGTTCGTTGTCGATGAACCAGCCCGCGAACCACGGCTTCCCGGCGGCCTCCCCGGCCGCGTCCGCCACCAGAGTCCGGTATGCGGACCCGAACGCCGGATCGAACGGATCGGGGAACGAGTGATCACCCGGCGGTCCCTTCTCTCCGGGGTCCGCGAGCCTGCCGCATCCCGCGAGCCCGGACGTCTCGACCGCGTGGAACGCGGCGAATGTCGGCTCCCCGGCCGCCATGTGCCGGTCGTTGAGCTTCCCCCACCGCCAGACGTTCGACCAGCCGCCGAGCGAGTTGAACCCGGCCCCCCGGACCGTCGCCGCCAGCTTCTCCCCTTCCGCCTCGTCCTTGAACCCGGGGACATCGGTCCCGGCCGAGTAGAACAGCCGCCCGCCGGGCGTCACGAACCACCACGTATCGCCGTCGCGCTCGACCCGGAACCGGGGCGCCCGCGCGAAGTCCCTTCGCGGGAGCTTCCGCGCGAGGAGCGGCGGGTGGGCGGGAAACCGGACGGCGGCGACCCCTGCCGAGAAGACGAGGTCCGCGAACCAGACCCGGCCGGCCGTGTGCGCGGCCAGCCCGAACGCAGGAGCTACTCCTTCCGCCCCCGGCGGCGGACGGCGGGCCGCGACCTCGAACGCGGTCCAGGACTCCGCCGGCTCGAGCGAGACCCCTTCGCGCCTCAGCCGGTCGCTCCCCCGCATGTACGCGTAGGAGACCTCGCACGTGAACGGCAGGACGCCTTCGGTCCGGTACCTTCCCCGGATGGTTCCCTCGAGCGGGACCAGCGGCGCCTTCCACTGCCACCGCGCCGACCAATCCCCGGCGCGCCACGGACCGATGAGCAGGCACGGACGGCCGCCCGACATCGTCATCGAGAACTCGCAAGCCTTCGACTCGACGAACGCGGGGTCGTCGCTGAAGACGACCTGCTTCCAGGCACCCGAGTCCGTGAGGGTCAATACCAGGGCCGCGGCGAGAACCAGGGACTACTCCTTCTTGAGCACGAAGGCGAGCTCGGTCGCGAACTCGAGGACCTCGGGGCGGTACCCGAGCCGCCGGAACAGCGGGCCCCACGTGGCGGCGTAGCGCTCGCGCATCCCCTTCTGCCGGCCGCCCAGCGACCGGGTCGGGAACGTGACAACCGCCCAGCGGGCGTCGATCCGCCGCAGGAGGGCCTCGCCCGCCCCCTCCTCCTGCCGGTCTATGAGCGGCAGGACCTTCATTAGCAGAACGATGTCCACGCCCGTGGGAATGGCCGCGGTCAGGATGTCCCGGCATACGGCCTCTCCGTGCACGCCCGCGCGCGCGAACAGCCGGTCGATGAGCGCGACGAGCCTCGTGTCCGCGTCCGCGGCCAGATAGCGGCAGTCGGCGGGCAGGCCCATCCACGGCCACGCGAACGGGTTCAGCCCGCAGGCCAGGTCCACGACGATGTGGGGACGCCCGGTCCGGGCGAAGATCGTCTGGTAGAAATCATCAAGGAACGGCAGGCGTTCGGCCGTGGACGGGTGCGCGCCGAGCGCCGCCCGGCACGCCTTCCGGAGCGTCTCTCCCTCGGCGCTCTCCGGCAGGAGCGCGAGCGCCTCGGTCACGGTAGCCACCGTCCGTTCATCGAAGTAGGCGCCGAACGACTGGTGCAGTTTGCGCTTCGCGGCCTGGAGCGCCGTCGCGGGCTTGCCGTACCGCTCCGCCGCCCGGGCCGCGAACCGCCGGAGCGTCTCCTCGCCCAGGAACTGGTACTTGCGCGTCTTGCGGAGCGATTCGACGATCGCGTCAACCTCGGCCTCCGGGCTCACGACATCTCCCCCAGGAGCGCGAAGAACCGTGCGAAGAACCGGAGATTGTGGATCGTGGCCAGGCGGGCGCCCGTCGCGTCCCCGACCGCCAGCAGGTGGTGGAGGTAAGCGCGTGTGTACCGGGCACAGCACGCGCAGTCGCACCCGGGCTCGGGCGGCGCCGCGTCGCGCACGTACCGCTCGTCGGTCAGGTCCAGCGTGTCGTGGAACGACGGCCCCGCCAGCGCCGCCACGGTCGCGGGCCCGCGGAACACGTAAAGCCGGCCGTGCCGGCCGTCCCGGGTCGGGAGCGTGCAGTCGAAGATCCGGTACCCCGCCCGGTAGGCGGCCACGACGTTGTCCGGCCGGCCAACCCCGAGGGCCAGCTTGGGGGCATCCGGCGGCAGCATCCCGGCCACCGCAGAAACGCTGTCCAAGAGGGCTCCCTTCTCGTCGACCGGCCAGCCCCCGAACCCGTAGCCGTCGAACCCCGTCCGGACCAGCCCCTCGGCGCACTCTCGGCGAAGCGCCAGGTCGTCCCCGCCCTGGACCACGGCAAAGAGCCTGGGCCGGCGCCCGTTCCGGTTCAGCCGGTCCAGCTCCGACTTCGACCGCCCAGCCCACTCGAGGGTGCGGCGCACGCTGTCCTGCTGGACCTCGGCCGGCGCCTTCGGATGCGTGCATTCGTCGAGCGCGATCACGATGTCGGCCCCGAGCTGGCACTGCCGCTCCACGCACTTCTCCGGCGTCAGCAGCTTCTTGTCCTCGCGCTTGTCGAACCGGTACCAGAGCCCCTCGTCCGTGACCCGGCCCAGCGCCGCTGACTGCGCCATCAGCGACAGCGCCTGGTAGCCGCCCGAATCCGAGACCACCGGCCCGTCCCAGCCCATGAACCGGTGCACCCCGCCCAGCGACTCCACGACTGACGCCCCGGGCCGGTGCGAGAGATGGAGGGCGTTGACCATGACCGCTTTGATCCCGGTAGCGGCGAGATCCGCGGCGTCGAGGGTCCGCACCACGCCCCGGGTGGCATCCGGCAGGAAGACCGGCAACGGCAGATCTCCATGGGAAGTGGGTAGGACAGAAGTCACCTGTATATCATCCCACCTTTCGAGGTGGTCTCGTGGCCGCCTCGCATGGGCATCATTCCCATCTCCTGCTATCGTGTGGTCGATGCAGAAGGCGCCGCGACCGCTGGCGTACAACGTCTCACTGGCCCTGCTCGTCGCCGTCCTGGCTTCCCGAGACTCCGGGGCAACAGCACCCGCGGTATCTGATCCTCTACCCGTCTCGCACGGCCTCCGCTATGGCTACATAGACCGGACCGGCCGGGTCGTGATCAAGCCGCGGTTCAAGATCGCCGGCTCGTTCCATGAAGGACTTGCCGCGGTCAGGATCGGCAAGGCATGGGGCTACATCGAACCTTCCGGCCGCCTCGTTATCCGGGCCAAGTTCGACGACGCCTGGGGCTTCAGTGAAGGGCTGGCACGCGTCAAGATCGCGGGGAAGTTCGGATTCGTGAACCGAGAGGGAAGCATCATCATCCCGGCACGGTTCGACGACGCGCGAGGCTTCGCTGAAGGTCTGGCCATCGTGGCGGTCAAGTCCAAGGAGGGGTTCATCGACCGGACGGGACGCGCGGTCATCCCGCCACGGTTCGACGACGTCGGAAGCTTCAGCCAGGGACTGGCCCAGGCCGAGATCCGCAAGAAGCACGGGTACATTGGACGAAACGGTGAGTTCGTCATCCCGCCGCGGTTCACCGGGAGCGGCGCCTTCGCGGAAGGAATGGCCTGCGTGCAGTACAAAGGCAAGTGGGGATTCATAGGCCCGGATGGCGGGTTCAGGATCGCTCCCCGGTTCGCGGGGGCGGACGGCTTCTCGGATGGTCTCGCCCCGGTGAAGCTGGACGGCCGCTGGGGATACATCGATCGCACCGGCCGGATCTCGATCCCGCCGCGGTTCGACGGCGCGGCGGCATTCCATGAGGGCCTCGCCGCGGTAGAGTCCGGCGAGAAGTGGGGATACGTTGACAAGGCGGGCCGCATGGTCGTGCCCGCGCAGTTCTTCTGGGCAGAGGAGTTTTCGGGTGGCGTCGCTAGGGTCCATGTGGGACTCCTGATCGGTTACGTTACCCCCTCGGGAGCCTGGCTCTTCGATCCGATGCGACGTCCTCTCCGCGAATGCCTGATCGGCCTGCTCCTGCTCGTGGTCCTCACGCTGTGGCCCGGGCTGGCGACCCGGCTGTTCGTCCGGCGCACGCTGGCCCGGATCCGTCACGCGACCAGGCAGGAGCAGGTAGCCGCGCTATACCGGCTGCAGCGCCTCGTGGAAGCGATGGTCTGGATCTTCTACGCAACATGGGGGCTCGGCGTCGGACTCGCCCTCGCTTGGCATTTCGACGCGGTCTACACCTTCGGATACCTGGTGTATTCCCGACTCCAGTTCCTTGGCCGACTGGCTCCGGCTGGCGGCACGGCTATTGTCCTCGCCGCCGTGATGATCACGCTCTTCGCCGGGATAATCCACGTCCAGACCGCCGCCTACGAGGTGGACAAGGTCGTTCGCAGGACGACCTGGTCGTTCCGGCAGTTCGCATGGGCGCAGTCGAGAATCATGCTCATCGCCATCGTCCCTTCGCTGTTGTGGATGGTGTTCGCAATCGCTCTGCGGCCGAGCACGTATGTCCTCTACGGATCGCTCGTGGTCTTCCTTCTCGCAGTCCAGACCTTCTATCCGCTCATCTTGCGTTACATATGGAGAGCCGGGCCGCTAACGGATGCTTCGCTCGCTCGCACCCTCTCCGCTCTCTGCAGAAAGGCACGGGTGCGGTTCAGCGGGATCTATGTCTGGGAGACTTCGTCCGCCCGGCTGGCCAACGCCATGGTCTCCGGCATCTTTCCGTTCTGCCGGTTCATCTACCTGACCGACCATCTGATCAAGCGACTCACGCGAGACGAGATCGTCGCGATCCTGGCTCACGAGATCGGCCACATCAGGAAACGGCACCTCTGGGGCTACCTGGGCTTCACTCTTCTCTACGCCGCGCTGACGAAAGGCATCTTCATGCTCGCGGATTACGCGCACCTCGACAGGTATCTTCCCGATTTCACGCCGATCGTGTTCGGCAGCGTCTGGATGATCCTGTACTTCGTGGTCCTTTTCGGGTTGCTCTCCCGCCGCTTCGAGCGGCAGGCTGACCGCTACGCGGTTGAGCTTACCGGCAACTCCCGCGCCTTCATATCCGCCATGCGAAAGCTGGCCCGCGTGAACTACCAGCCTCGCCGCTGGACACGTTTCCACGGCCTCGTCCAAACCCACCCCTCGTTCGACCAGCGCATCGAAGCCATCAAGGCTTCAACCCGGCCCAGGGCCGCGGGATGACGCGCGGCCCGGCGGACGCCTAGACCGAGAAAGGATTCTCGCTCGGGTAAAGCATGCCCTGCGGCAGGGGCGTGTAGGCCGTGATGCCCAGCAACTTCACCGCGTCGAAGAGCACGCGCCCGGCGTGGCGGAAGCCCACGGCGGCGTGGTGCGGGAACTGGTGCTCGAGCATGACGTGCCGGTAGAACCGGCCGAAGCCCGGGCAGGCGATGACACCGATGGACCCGAAGGAAGCCGGATCCACGTCGGGCACCTTGCCCTCGATCATGTAGGCCGCGACCTCGCCTTTCGGCGTGTTCGAGAACCGGAACACGGTGACCGGGCCGGGCTTGAGTCGGCCCTCAAGCGTGCCGACCGTGATGTCCGGCGTCTTCCCCGGCTCCATGAGCCGGTGCATGATCACCTGGTGCTTCATCGCGCAGCCCTCGCAGAGCAGGCACGAGGCCGCGTTCCCGCAGTGGAAGCCCATGAAGAGGTCTTCGCGCGCGGCGCCCGGCACCTTCATGTCGCCCGGCACCGAGTTGTTGATGTCCAGGAAGGCGACGGGATAGTCCGACGCGAGCTGGACCATGTACTGGGAGACCGCGCCGTAGAGGTCCGCCTCGCACGCCGCCGGGATGCCACGGGCCGACATCCTGCCGTTCACGTAGCACGGGACGAACCCGAACGAGGCCTCGAAGGCCGGCCAGCACTTGTTGGCGAAGATCGCGAAGTCCTTGGACCCGCGGTTCTTGTCGTAGAACTCGGTGAGCGCGAGCTCGAGGGCTGCCAGCGGCTTGAGCTTCTCGGGATGCTGGTTGCCCTTCCCGAGCTCCTTGGCCATGTCGGACGCGATGGCGGTGGTTTCCTTGCGCTTCTCCGCCTCCTTGACCAGCCGGTAGAGGTCGAGCTCGGAGTTCTCCATGACCTCGATCCCGAGGTCGAGGAGCGGCTTGATCGGCGCGTTGCAGGCGAAGAAGTCGAACGGCCGGGGGCCGAACGAGATGACCTTGACGTTCCTGATCCCGACGACGACCCGGGCGACGGTCGCGAAATGCGCCATCTCCTGGGCCACCTGCGGAGGCAGGACCACGGGATTCCCGGGAACGTACGGCATGATATTGCGCAGGCCGCAGTTCAGGCAGGCCGAGAGCATCCCGCAGAAGGCGTCGCCGCGGTCCTTGGCCAGCCCCTTCGTGGTCTCCTCGGCGGCGCCGATGAGCATGAAGGGCTTCCCGAATCGCTGGGCGAAGATCGTGGTCGGACCCTCGGGGCCGAAGTTGCCGAGATAGAGCGTGACCGCGTTGGCGCCCTTGGCGGTCATCTCGGCGACGGCCTTCATGGCGTCGTCCTCGCTCTCGATGATCACCGAGCACGGAACGATGTCGAGCTTGATCTTCTTGCACTCGGCGACGACGCGCTCGGTCCGCTTCGCGGACAGCTCCTTCGGGAAGCAGTCGCGGCTGACGGCGACGAGGCCCATCCTGATCTTCGGCTGGTTCTTGAGTGACATGGCGGTTGTCGGACCTCCTGGCGTTGGCGGTTGGGGACGTAGGTGAAATTGTAACATTCTCGGCAAAGGAGAATGTTACAATTTCGCCTACGTCCCCATGACTACCTCCGCCGCCACTCCCGACCCGCTGACGGCCCGTTTGGGCCGGCAGGAAATCGTCATCTTCGACGGGGCCATGGGCACCGAGCTGTACTCCCGCGGGTTCTTCGTCAACACCTGCTATGAATCCCTGTGCCTGACGGCGCCGGATGCCATCCGGGAGATCCACCAGGCCTACGCCGCCGCCGGGGCCGAGGTCCTGCTCACGAATTCGTTCGCGGCCAACGAGCGCGCGCTGGCGCGGCACGGTTACGGGGAGAAGACGCGCGAGATCAACGAGGCGGCCGTCCGGCTCGCCCGCGAGAGCGGGACCCCGGGATCCCTCGTCGCCGGCGACGTCGGGCCGTTCACGGCGACGGCCCAGGACTTGGGGGTAGGCGAGGACGCCGTGGTCGCCATGCTGGCGGCCCAGGCCGCCGCCCTGAACGACGCGGGCGCCGACTTCATCCTGTTCGAGACGCTGGCATCCCTCCGGGATGCCGAGCGCGCGGTGGCGGCGGCCGCCCGGGCGGCTCCCCGCGCGTACGCCGTCAGCCTGAAGACGGACCGGGAGGGCCGTTCGATGGACGGGGCGCCCCTTGAGGCCATGCTCGGAGCGATCATCCGGGCGCAGCGCCCGCCGGCCGCGCTCGGGCTCAACTGCGGCGAAGGTCCAGAGAGCACGCTGGGCGCCCTCGAGAAGCTTCGCAAGCTGACCGAACTGCCCGTGATCGTGCGCCCGAACGCGGGAGTTCCCCGCGTCGTGGACGGCCGGACGCTCTACATGTGCTCCCCCGAGTACCTGACCACGTTCGCGCTCCGGTACCGCCAGCTCGGCGCCCGCGGGATCGGCGGGTGCTGCGGCACCGACCCCGAACACATCCGGGACATGGCCCGGAGCCTGAAACCCCTCGCCGCCTCGTCGGCCAAGATCCCGGCGATCAAGACCGTCAAGCTGAAGGAGGCGTTGCCGATGGCGGAGAAGTCGGCTTTCGGCGCGGCGCTGGCGTCCAGCAAATGGGTGACCACGGTCGAGCTCCTGCCGCCCCGCGGCTGGGTCCTCGAAGGCGTCGTCGCCCGGGCCCGCCGGTGCCGGGAGGCGAGCGTGACGGCCGTGAACATCCCGGACGGCCCCCGCGCCAGCGCGCGCATGTCGCCGATCATGACCGCCCTGCGCATCCAGGAGCAGGCCGGGATCGAGGCCATCGTCCACTTCTGCTGTCGTGATCGGAGCCTGCTCGGCATGCAGGCCGACCTCCTCGGGTGCGCGGCGGCGGGTCTCAGGAACATCCTCTTCATCACCGGCGATCCTCCCAAGCTCGGCGACTATCCCTTCTCGAGCGCCGTCTTCGACGCCGACTCGATCGGAATGGTGGCCGTCCAGCACCGGCTGAACAGCGGCGTGGACATGGGGGGAAAGCCGATCGACGCCCCCGCCCGGGCGGTCATCGGCGTCGGGGCCGACCCGAGCGCGCTGAACCTGCCCCGCGAGATCGACCGGCTGCGGCGCAAGGCCGACGCGGGAGCCGAGTTCGTGATCACCCAGCCGGTATTCGATCCGGACGCGCTCAACCGGTTCCTGGACTCCGTGGCCGATCTCAAGCTCCCGTTCATCGCCGGAATATGGCCGCTGGCCAGCTTCCGCAACGCCGAGTTCATGCGGCGCGAGGTACCGGGGGTCACGGTGCCGGATGGTATCATGGCGCGGATGGCGAGAGGCGAAACGAAGTCGGTCCAGCGCGACGAGGGGATCAGGATCGCGCGCGAGAGCGTCGCGGCCGTGCGCGATCGCGTGCGCGGCATCCAGGTGAGCGCGCCGTTCGGTGACGTGGACACCGCCCTGTCCGTCATCGCCTCCGCCGGGGCGCAGCCGGCGTGAGCACGCCGTATCCCCTGCTCCTCGACTACCGTCAACGGTTCACGCAGTGGTGGGGACCGGAGCGGAAGGGTCCCCTGCTCCAGATCGAGTATCCGACTCCCCACCAGCCGCCGAAACCGGCCTGGGCGGCCACGCACGACACGTGGTGGTGGCTTCTCCAATGGCTGACGGGGCCGGGGAGCGACGACCACGCGAGCCTGGACCCCTTCCTCGACACGTGGGACGCGCACGTCGGGAATCACGGATACGCCGGGGACGCGGTCCCCCAGGTCTGGCTCAACTTGGGGCCGGGGGTGCTGGCCGCCTACCTGACCGGCTACCTCAAGTTCGAGACCTCGACGTCGTGGTTCGAGCTCCCGGAACCCATGCCGTGGGACCGGATCATGAAGCTCGAGCTGAACCCCGAAGCCCCGTGGTACGCGCGCACCCGCCGCCTGGCGGCGGCGATGGCGCGCCGGGCCGCCGGCCGCTACTCGGTCGGGATGGCCGATCTCGGCGGCGTCATGGACGTGACCGCGTCACTGCGGACGGGCATGCAACTGCTCGAGGACTGCGTCTCGGACCCGGACCTCGTCGACGCCGCCAACCGGCGCCTGCTCGGGTTGTGGCACCAATGCTTCGAAGAACTCGACGGGATCGTCCAATCGGAAGGCGCCGTGGGCCGGGCGGCGTGGATGGGTCTCTGGGCCAAGGAGACGTGGTATCCGTTCCAGTGCGATTTCTGCGCCATGCTCTCGCCCGCGATGACGGAACGGTTCGTGATCCCGGACCTCAAGGAGCAGTGCCGGCGGGTCGAGCACGGCACCTACCACTGGGACGGGCCGGGCGAGCTCCCGCACCTCGACCTCCTCCTCTCGATCCCGGAACTCAAGGCCATCCAGTGGGTGCCGGGCGCCTCGGCGCCGCCCGCCCGGCATGAGGGCTGGAAGCCCTACTATCGCAGGATCCTGCAGGCGGGCCGGCGACTGATTCTCAACAACGCGGTCGAACCCGGGGACATCCCCATGTTCCTGAGGGAGTTGCCGCACGAGGGGCTTCTGCTGGGAACCTGGGCGCGGGACGAGGCCCACGCGCGCGAACTACTGAAGCTCGGGGGACGAGCTCGGGGGACGTAATTAAGTAATTAAGTTACCCGAGCTACTTAATTACTTAATTACGTCCCCTTCTCCGGCGGCCCATGAGCATCTCGTCCTCGACGGTTCCGCGCTCCTCCGCTTCCACGCTGTCGATCATGCGCAGGGGGGGCCGGCGAAACACCTTGCGGGTCCAGAGCCGGAAGTCGTCGAACCAGGGGTAGAACGCCGGGACGACGATCAGGGTGAGGACCACGGACGAGATCAACCCGCCGACGACGGCCACGCCCATGGACTGGCGGAACTTGCCGACCTCGGTCAGGGCGAGAGCCAGCGGGAGCATGCCCGCGATCAGGGCCAGCGTCGTCATCAGGATCGGGCGCAGACGGATGCGGCCGGCGCGCACGAGCGCCTGCTCGCGCGGCATCCCCTTCCGCGTCAACTGCATCGTGAAGTCCACGAGCAGGATCGAGTTCTTGGCGACAAGTCCGAGCAGCATGACCAGCCCGATGAGCGAGAAGATGTCGATCGTCTTCCCCATTATCCAGAGCGAGAAGAGGGCCCCGATGATGGCCATGGGGACCGCGGTAAGGATCAGGAGCGGCATGACCAGCGACTCGTAGAGGCTGGCCAGGATCAGGTACATGAAGAGCACGGCCATGACCATCGCGATCGCGAAGTTCTTGACGAGGTCCGCCTGCTCCTCGGACATCCCGACGAACTCGTACCGGACCCCCTTCGGCAGCTTGATCCGCGCCATGACCTTCTTGCAGGCCTTCTGCGCGCTCCCGAGGGCGCCGCCGGGAGCCATCTCGCCCGAGATCTGGATGTACCGGCTCCGGTCGCGGCGGCTGATCTTGTTCGGGCCGGTCGCTTCCACCGGCTTCGCGACGTCCGACAACCGCACGAGCTGGCGGTTCATGTTGGGCACCCAGAACTTCCCCAGCCCCTGGCGGAGGTCGCGCTGGTCCTCGCGGAGCCTGACCCGGATCTGGTATTCGCGTCCGTGCATCCGGTACTTGGCCGCCTCGACCCCGTAGACCATCCCCCGCAACTCCATTCCCGCCGTCACGGTCGAGACCCCGAAGTTGCGCATCCGGTCGGGATCGAGGACGACCTGGTGCTCGGGCTTCCCCAGCCGGTACTCCATGTCCACGTCCGCCAGGTCCTTGACCTTCCTGAACTCGGCCACCACCATCCTAGCCGCCTTCTCCAGGTCCCCGAGGTCATCGCCCACGAGGTCCATCGTGAACGGCCGTTCGTGCCCGACCATGGCCATGTCCCCGGTCCGCGGGTTCAGGTGCGGGAACTTCTTCAGCTCCTTCCGAATCATGTCCTTCATCTCCGACGTGTTGATCCTGCGCTCGCGCCAGGGAACCATCTCCACGAAGAGGGTGACCTTGTTCGGCGAGTCCCCGGCGGGGTCCCCGACCAGGCCGGAGCAACGCATCACCTCCTTGTGCTTCCGGATGATCCCGTCGATCTTCACGACCTCGGCCTGCATCGCCGCGAGCGAGGTCCCCGGGGGTCCCTCGAGCGTGACCATGAAGAACCCGATGTCCTGGCCGGGCATGAAGGTCGTCTTGATGCGGAACCACGCGACCGCGCCGGTAGCCACCAGGAGCGCGATGACGCCTGCCAGAATTGAGAACCGGTGCCGCAACGCCAGCCGGATGACCTGCTCGTATCCGGACACCATCTTCTGCTGGAACGTCTCGAAGGCCCGGGCGGTCGCCGTGAAGGGGGCGCAGGCGTTGAGGAACCACCGCCGACACCACCCGGCCTCCTCCCCTCCCGCGCCCGGTTTGCGCTTGCCCGCCAGGTACGCCGACAGGAGCGGCGCCATCGTCATGGCGTCGAACAGGGAGACCAGCATGGCGAAGACGACCACGTAGCCCAGCGACTTGAAGAACTGGCCCACGATCCCGCCCATGAACGCGATCGGCAGGAACACGGCGATGATCACGAGGGTGGTCGCGACGACGGCCATCGTCACTTCCCGCGTGCCCGAGATGGCGGCCTCCATCGGCGGCTGGCCCTCGGTGAGGTGCCGCCAGATGTTCTCCCGCACGACGATGGCGTCGTCCACGAGGAGCCCGACCGCGAGCGAGAGCGCGAGGAGCGTGACCATGTTGATGTTGAGCCCCATCATGTACATGAGAAGGAACGAGCCGATGAGGGAGTCCGGCAGGGCGACGACGGTGATGAAGGTCGACCGCGCGCTCCCGAGGAACAGGTAGACCACGGCGATCGTGAGCACGATCCCGAGGAGGATGTTGTCGCGCACGTCGTTCACGTTCATCCTGATGAACTTCGCGTTGTCCATGATGAGGACGAGCTTGAAGTTGCCGGCGCGGCTCTTGAGCGACTTGTTGACCGTCTCGATCTTCTTCTTCACCCCGTCCATGGCGGACACCGTGTTCCCGCCGGACTGCTTGAACACCACGAGGAACATGGCCGGCTTCGCGTTCACGAACGCCCCGGTCCTCGCGTCCTCGGTCGTCTCGACCACGGTCCCGAGGTCGCTCACGGACACCGGCACGTCGGACGCGTAGAAGTTCGCGGCCAGCTTCCGGATCCGGTCGAGGGACCGGTACTCCCCGATCGTCCGGAAGGTCGTGTCGGTCTTCTCTTCGGAGACCTTCCCGACGGGGATGTTCGAACTGCTGGCCGCGATGAGGCCCGCCACGGTCGTTAGCGCGATCTCGTGCTTCTTGAGCTTCTCCCGGTCGAGCAGGACCTGGATCTCGCGCTTGGTGCCGCCGAAGGCCATGACGCTCCCGACGCCGTCCACCTGCTCGAACTGGGGCTTGATCTCCTCGTCGGCCACGTCGAACATGTCCGCGGGCGGCAAGGTCCCCTGCACCCCGATGACCGCGATCGGCATCGCCGAGGGGTCCATGCGCGCGATCACGGGCTCGTCGATCCCGTCGGGCATGCCGTACCGGGCCATCGAGACCTTGGCCCGCGCCTGGGCTTCCAGGTCCTTGATGTCGTATCCCAGCTGGAACTCGATGATGACCAGGGAGGTCCCGTCCGCACTGGTCGAGCCGATGTGCTTGACCCCCGGGAGCCCGCTGAGCGCGTCCTCCAGCGGCTTGCTGACCTGCTGTTCGATCTCCTCGGGCCCCGCGCCCTTGTAGACGGTCATGATCTGGAGGACGGGGAAGTCCACGTCCGGGAACATGTCGACCGACAGCCGCGTGTAGCAGAACCCGCCGACCACGATCATGACCGTGAACACGGCCATGATGAAGGTCGGGCGGCGAACGGACAGCGCGGCAAGGTTCATTGGGCCCCGTAGAGCCGGGCCTGGGCGGCCAGCACGAGCCGTTCGTACCCGACGCGCATGGTCAGCAGTTGCGCGTTGCTGAAGTCGTCCTCGAACGCGAGCACCTGGTACATGGTCGTCCTCCCGGACGCATACCGCTCCTGCTCCCGGACCGCCTTCTCCTGCTGAAGCGTCTCCAGGTCCTTGGCCAGCTGGAGGCGCTCGGCGGCGTCGCTCCACCTGCCGAGCAGATCCCGCCAGTCGCGCGCGGCGTCGAGCTTCGCCCGCTGGAGCGCATCCTCGGCGCCCCGCAGATCCGCCTTGTAGGCGCCGACGGTCCTCTTGACCCGGCCGAAACCGAGCGGGACCGTGATGACGGCCCCCGCCATCCAGGTCGGGTAGTCCACCGTGAAACCCTCCGAAGCGGAGCCGGACAGCGTCGGGTCGTGGCCGTTGAATGCCGCAGTCCCGAAGATCGAGAGGTCCGGGGAACCCCTGGAGACCGCCTCCCGCACCCCGAGCTGGGCCGCCCGGACCATCTCCGCCGCCGCCCTGACGTCAAGCCGGTCCCCCCCCAGGCGCCGCGGAGTTCCGGCGTCCGCCGGAACTCCGATGTCCGCTCCCGCGGACGCCACTCCGATCTCGTCCAGCGTCTCCGGGATGTCGTCCCCCTCCCGGCCCCGCAGGGAGTTGAACGCACGCTGGGCGGCGAGGACGTCCTGGTTCGCGCCGCGGAGGTCGACCTCGCGGAACTTCACGCCCGCCTGCGCCTGGAGCAGGTCCGACCGGTCCCCGAGGTTCATCTCGACCCGGCGCGCGGCCCACGCCTCCATCTTCCGCGTGCGCTCGAGCGAGTCCCTCTTCGCCGCGAACACGCGGCGCACGAGCCCGACCCGCCAGTAGACTTCCTCCGCCTGGAACCTGATCGCGGCCGCCCGGTAGCGCTCGCCCAGCGTTCCCGCGCTGGCCTGCGCCTTGATCTTGCGGTTGGTCAGCTCGGTCGACCCCAGCACGAGCTCCTTCCAGATCGACTGGCTGATCGTGAGCGACGCCTTCGCGTCGTAGGACGGCAGCGGGATGAACGCGCTCGCCATGGCGTCGAACAGCGGAGCGTACGCGGCCATCGAGGCAGGCAAGGGCTGGGCCGGCTGGGAAAACAGCTTCGTGTAGTTCATCCCGTAGCTCAGCCCGATCTGGGTGCCCGTCCGCAGCCGCTGGCCGAGCCCGAGGCTCCACTGGCTTGCCAGCGTGCGCTCCGGCGAGAACGAGCTCGACGGCTCCTTGCGGTCGTCCAGCCAGTTCACGGCCCCGGAAAGGAACGGCGTGTAGATGAGGTCCATCTCTTCCGCCTTCGTCCCCATCGACGACTGCGTCTCCCGCGACGCCGCCAGCGACGGGTTCCCGGCCTCGACGTCCTTGAGATAGTCCGCGAGCGCGTAGGACGCGCTTCCGGCCGCGGACGCGGCCGCGCCTGTAGGCCCGGCAAGGGCCGGCACCGCTATCGCGAGAAAGGCGGGAAGCCACCTCATGCGCGCGCCTCCTTCCTCGCATGATGCGGAGCCAGCGCGTGAATGACCAGGTCGACCCGGTCATCGATCTGGCGGTCCGAGAGCAGGACCCCGCGGGCGACCGGGCCCAGCGGATGACCGACACCGAGCCGTTCGATCATGGCGACCTCCATCGGCGCCGACATGACCATCGCGCCCAGCAATGACATCACCGCCGGGAGGGGCATCCGGCGGATCAGCCCGGCCCGCTGGCATTCCACCACGAGCGCCACCGCCTTCCGCGTGTGCCGGGGCATGTGCGAGCGTATGAAAGCTATCGCGTCCGGATCCCCGTTCAGGATGTCCCGGAGCAGGGCCAGCGCGATCTTCCGGTCTTGGCGCGCGAACCGGGCCATGGCCCGCAGCATGTGCCGCAGGCGCTGGACCGGGGATCCGGCCGTATCCGAACCGACGGCGGCGTCGAACTCCGTCAGCTGACCCTCGTAACTGGCGCTCAGCACGCGCTGGCAGAACTCGTGCCGGCTGTGGAAGTAGTAGTGGAACGCGCCGGGCGGGACCCCCGCCCGGGCGGCCACCTGCCGGACCTTGAGCCCCGAGACCCCGGTCCGGGGCAGGAGCCCGCGCGCGGCGCGGATCAGCCGCGCCTCGGCATCACCACGGTGCCGGCCCACTTAAGGCTCCCTCCCGGTTCTTGGACGCATGACCAAGGATTCTAGGACACATGTACAGGAAACGCAAGAACCCGCCCGGAAGTTCCCAAGAGGGGAGGAACCGGCTACAATGTCTTCAAAATCATCAGGACAGGAGGTCGCGCATGGGATTCCTGGAAAGCGGCGTGTTTTGGGGCTCGTTGCTCGTGCTCTGGGGGCTTTCCATCATCGTTCAGACCGTGTTCCACATTCACATTCCCTTCTTCCGGATCGCGTTCGCCCTGATCGTGATCTGGATCGGGCTCAAGATCCTGACCGGCGGCCGGCCGTCCTGGCATAACCGGCACTCGATCATGTTCTCGGACGCCACGTTCCCGGCCACGCCGATCCAGAATCGCTACGAGATCGTCTTCGGGGAAGGCACGATCGACCTGACCGCGGCGGAGCCCGGAAAGACGCCGTCCCCGGTGACCGTGAACGTGGTCTTCGGCTCGGCAACCGTCAAGGTGGACCCGAAGAAGGCGGTCCGGATCAGGGCGACCACCTCCCTGGGCAACATCAACCTGCCCGAGGGTCGCACCTCCGCCGTCGGAGCGACCTCGTGGGAGAGCAAGGCCGCCAAGGGCAGGTCGGACGTCCTCGAGTTCCGGCTGAACGCCGTGTTCGGAAACATCGAGGTCCGGACGGAGTAGCCGGCATGCCGCCCCGGCCGATCGTCCTCGGTTACTATCCCGCCTGGCCGTGCGGGCTCAAGCCCGCCGGCATCGACTACCGGGCCTTCACGCACCTGGCCATCGCTTTCGCGTCGCCCCGGCCGGACGGCACCATCGCCCGCAACGCCCTGCTCGGCAGCCGGGCGGTCACCGAGCGCGCCCACCGGGCGGGAGTCAAGGTCCTGCTGTCGTTGGGCGGCGGCGGAGACGGCAGCGCGCACTTCGCGGCGATCATGCGCGACCCGGCCAAGGCGGACCGGTTCATCGGCGAGACCATGAAGCTCGTGAAAGCGGCGCGCTACGACGGGATCGACTGCGACTGGGAGTTCCCGGGCAATGCCGGGGACGCGGACAACCTCGTCCGCCTGATCCGGCGCTACCGGCAGGCGATGCCGGGAGCCCTGCTGACCATGGCCGTGAATGCGATCGGGGGCATGAACCGGTGGTTCAACCACCGCGACCTGCTGCCGCTCTTCGACTTCCTCAACCTCATGACCTACGACTTCCACGGGTGGTGGAACGACCACGCCGGGCACAACTCGCCGCTGGGCGAGGTCCGCTCCGACCCGTGCGGCGGGATGAACAACTGCGCGGCCTCGATCGGGTACTGGCGGTTCGTCAAGCAGTTTCCGGCGGACAAGCTCCTGCTCGGCATACCCTCCTACGGCCGCGGGTTTGCGGCCGGCGAGTGGTACGCGAAGGTGGACGGCCCCTCGAAGCGCAACTACATCAGCTACAGGCAAGTCCAGGAGCTGATCAGGCAGGGCTGGCGGCGCGTCTGGGACCACGAGGCCGGCGTGCCCTTCCTGACGAAGTACGGGGTCCGGGAACTCATCACCTACGAGGACGAGGCGTCGGCCCGGTTGAAGGGAAAGCTGGCCCGGGACGCGAGCCTGCGCGGCATTTTCTTCTGGGAGATCTCGCAGGACGCGATCGGCGGCCGCCACGTCGTCGTCGACGCGGCCCGCCGCGGCTTCGGCCTGAAGTAGCCCCCGCCGCCCCTATTTGAAGGAGGCGTTCATGTCGGCGGGGCCGATGTCGCGCACCTGCTTGGTCCCCTTCGACGCGAGGATGAGCTCCTTGAGCTTCAGCGCGTAGGCGGCCGCGTCCGGCGGCAGGTCCACGGGCTTCCCCTCGAGCGTGGAGTAGATGATCGAGTTCGCGAGCTCGACCGCCCCCAGCCCCTCCTCGCCCCGCACGATCGGGTCCTTGCCGTCCAGGATCGCGTCCACGAACCCCTGCGTGATCACGTGATGCCCGCCCCAGTCGCCCCCGTGCGGGATCTTGGCCGTCCATACCGGCGGGCTCGCGAATCCTTCGCGGGAGCTCTTCAGGAACTCGGCCACGCTCACCTCGGTCCGGACGAACGTGATCTCACCGTTCTCGACCACGAGCTTGCCCCGGTCGCCGTCCACCTCGAGCCGGTTGGTCCCCGGCGCCTCCCCCGTCGTCGTTATGAAGACCCCGGTCGCCCCATTCGGGTACTCGAGGTACGCGGTCACGTCGTCCTCGACCTCGATCGCGTGGTACTTCCCGAACTTGGCGAATCCCGCGATCCGCGAAGGCCTCCCGAAGAACCACGACATGAGGTCGAGGTTGTGCGGGCACTGGTTCATGAGCACGCCGCCGCCCTCTCCCTTCCACGTCGCCCGCCACCCGCCGCTGTCGTAGTAGGCCTGCGACCGGAACCAGTCGGTCACGATCCAGTTCACGCGCCGGAGCTCGCCCAGCTCGCCCGCCGTCAGCAGTTGCCTGACCTTCTTCCAGACCGAGCTCGTCCGCATCTGGTGCATGATCCCGAAGACGAGCTTCGTCCGCGCGTGCGCGTCCGCCATCTTCCGGCCGTCCGCGACGTGGACAGCCAGGGGCTTCTCGGTCAGGACGTGCACCCCGTGGTCGAAGGCGTGCACGGCTACCGTGGTGTGGTCGTAGTGCGGGGTGGCGATCAGGACCGCGTCCACGTCGCCGGAGGCCACGAGCTGGCGGTGGTCCGCGTATTTCTTCACTCCCTCGAACCGGTCCATCTGCTTCGGAACGACGTCGCAGATCGCGGTCAGCCGCGCCCGGCTGACTTTCCCCTTCTGCAAGTAGTCGGCATGGAATCCGCCCATCCCGCCGACTCCCACAACCCCGATTCGCACTTCACCCGCCATGTTCGCCTCCTTTATCCCGGAACAATATAGCGAGGCACCTCGCCCCGGGCACGGGCCCGGACAGCGAGGCGCCGGTGTGACTTGGCAATGAGACCGTTGAGCTTCCTCGCGAACGCGCCCGCATTCATGGGCAGGGCTACCGTCCGGCCGAGGAGCGACGAGAACAGGATCGAGTTCGACAGCTCCACCTGCCTGATCCCTTCCTCCGCCGGCGAGATCAGGGGAGCCCGGCCCAGGATCGCCTCGGCGAAGTTGGCGATGATCCTGGCATGGTCCGCCCCCTCCCGGCCGGCCGGGATGCTCACCTCCCAGTGATCGGGCACCGCGTAGGCGGTTTTCGACGCGCGGCAGAACCCGCTCGCCGGAACCTCGTTGCGCAGGAACGTGATCGTGCCGCGCTCGACCCGCAGATGTCCCCGGTCGCCGGCGACCTCGAGTCGGTTGATCCCGGGCGCCTCCCCCGTGGACGCCACGAAGACACCGGTCAGCCCTCCCGGGTATTCGAAGAACGCGGTCGCGTCGTCCTCGACCTCGATCGGGTGGTACTTGCCCAGCCCGCACCAGCCCCGGACCGCCTTCGGCATCCCGAACAGCCATTGCCACATGTCGAGGTTGTGCACGCACTGGTTCGTCAGGAGTCCGCCGCCCTCGCCCTTCCACGTCGCCCGCCACCCGCCGCTCGCGTAGTAGGCGTCGGACCGGAACCAGTCCGTGACCGTCCATTGGATGCGCGAGAGGGGGCCCAGTTCTCCACCCCGCAGGAGATCCCGCACCTTCCGGTACAGGGACGACACGCGGGTCTGGAACATGACCGCGAATACCGTGCCCGGATTGCGCTTGTGCGCGCGGAGCATGCTGAGGGCGTCGTCCTTGTGGACGGCCATCGGCTTCTCCGTCAGCACGTGCACCCCGCGGTTGAGGGCGTCGATCGCGATCGGAGTGTGGGCGAAGTGCGGCGTCGCGATCAGGATCGCGTCCACGAGCCCGGACCGGACCAGCTTGCGGCTGTCGTCGAACCGGGGGATGTCCCCGAACGGCGCCATGGCCGCCGGGACGACATCGCAGACCGCGGCCAGCGTCGCCCGGCCCGCCCGCCCCTCGCGCACGGACTGGGCATGCCAGCTTCCCATCCCGCCCGTGCCGATGAGGCCGAGCCGGACCGGCCCGGCCGGACGAAGCTTCATCCTTCCCCTCAAACGCCCTTGGGAGGAGTGAACGTGGTGGTCAACACCTGGACCTTGCCCGTCTTGGCGGACTTGTACGCCATGTCGAAGATCTCGATCACGTGGCGCGCGTGCTCGGGGGAGGCCGACGTCGGGATCCCCTCGCGAACAAGCTGGACCAACTGCATCACGTCCTCGTACACGTGCTGTTCGTCCATGTCCACGTGCTTGCCGGTCACGTGCGGCAGGAGCGTGATGCCAGCCGACTTGTCGTCCTTCCAGCCCGGGTACTCGATCGGCTTGCCGTTGAGCTTGACCTGTTCGATCGTGCCCTTCGTCCCGAAGTAGGTCGGGAAATCCAGGCTCGGCACCAGCCAGCCCTCGGCCGCGCCGTAGACGAACCCGGCGGTGCCGCCGCCGAAGTCGAGGACCATGAAGGTGTTGTCGTCGGCGTCGCACTTGACCTTCGTCCCCCTGAAGTCGCGCTCCTTGAGCAGGGCGCCCGAGATCGCGGTCACGCGCTTCGCCGGCCCCATGACGCCCGTGAGCGAGTGGAGCCCGTATACGGTGATGTCGTAGAGCGGCCCGCCGCCAGGCTTGCGGAAGTACCAGGACGGGTTCACGTTGGAAAGGACGTCGTTGCCCTGCCGGACGCCCTCCTCCTCGTGGTACCTGCCGAACGCCGCCCCGATCGCGGCCCACGCCACCTTCCCGATGACGCCGTCCCGGATCAGCTTCCGGACGCGCAGGTTCTGGGGCCGGAGCATCTGGCCCGGCGATGCGACGAGCTTGACCTTCCGTTTCTTCGCCTCGGCGATGAGCTTGTCCGCCTCGACCTTCGTAGTCGTCATGGTCTTGTTGAAGTGCACGTGCTTGCCGGCTCTCACCGCCGTCATGCCCTGGGCGAAGTGGAGCCCGATGGGCGAGCAGATGGTCACGGCGTCGATGTCCGCCTTCTTGATCATCTCCTCGTAGCTCTCGAAGTGCTCGGGTACCCCGAACTTCTCCGCCGCCGCCTTCGCCCGCCCGGGCACGGGGTCGCAGACGGCCCCCAGCACGACTTGGTCCTTGAGATCCCCCATCGACAGGTGCGGCAGGGGCGACCGTAACGCGATGCTCCCCGCTCCCGCAACCCCGATCCTCACTGGCTTCATGACGGCCTCCTCGTATTCTCTGCAGTCCCGCGAGCCGGAAATATCTTACTACCCCAACGTCCCGCTACCCGATCAGTTTCCGTAGGTAGCCGACGGTTTCCTTGATGTCCTTCCTCTGCTGTTCCCCCGAGATCTCGCGCTCGATTATGAAATCGCCCTTGAACCCGATCTCGCGCAGGCGCTTGACGAACTCCGGGAACCGAACCTTGCCCGTACCCACCTTCACCTCGTGGCCGAGGTACATGGGGTGCGTGGGGTAGAACCCGTCCTTGGCGTGGATGCAGCGCACGTACTTGCCGAAGACGTCGAGCGCGTCGATCGGGTTCGCCTTGCCGTACAGGATCAGGTTCGCGGGGTCGAGGTTGAGCCCAAGGTTGCCCGTCCCGACGGTCTCGATCAGCCGCAAGAGCGTGACCGGGGTTTCCTGTCCCGTCTCGAACCAGAATCCCAGCCCGCGCCGCTTCGCGTGGAGGGCGATGTCGCGCACGGTCTTCACGACCTCTCCGAACATGGGATCGCCCGGATTCTCGGGGATGAACCCGAGGTGGGTGATGATCGCCGGTATGTGCAGCTTCGCGGCGAGGTCCGCCCCGCGCTTGAGGGCCGCAACCCGGCGGGCGCGCCACTTCCTCGGCACGATCCCGAGCGTCGTCGGGCCCTGCACGAAGTCCCAGACCATGGGCCCGGGCCAGCCCACCCACATCGACGTGGCCTTGACCCCGTAACGACGGCACGCAGCCGGGTAGCTGCGGACGGCCTCGTCCCACCAAGGATGCTCCGACCAGACCGAGAGCTGGCAAACCTTGAGCCCGAGCGCCTGAAGCGCCGTGAAGCTGGAGTGGTCGGGGGTCATGCCGGTAATGACGCCGATCTCGTTTCGTGCCATCCAGGGCCTCCTTGGCTGCAGTGATTGACCTACCCGAGGATTCTACGCCCTCGCGCGGGGGGTTAGAATAGCCTCCAGCATGGCGAGGAAGGCGACACCCACGAAGGTCCCCGCGGGCCGGCCCCTGAACGCCGCCGGAATCGCGAAGGCGGTTGACCGGGCGTTGGCGCGCCAACCCGTGCTCGACGTCCACACGCACCTGTATCCGCCCTCGTTCGGCACCCCCGTGGCGAACCGGGGGCTGAAGACGGACCCGTCCGGGCTCATGCTCTGGGGCATCGACGAGCTGGTCACGTACCATTACCTCCTCGCCGAACTCCTCCGCGTCGTCCCCCGCGGTCGTCCGTCCCCGGCCGGGTTCTGGGCGATGCCGAAGGAGGCCCAAGCCGACCTGATCTGGAGGGAGCTCTTCCTCGCCCGGTCCCCGGTCTCCGAAGCGTGCCGGGGCGTCCTTACCACGCTCGCCCGGCTCGGGCTCGATCCCGCGGAGAAGTCGCTCGCCCCGTACCGCAGGTTCTTCGCCTCCCGGGATCCGGACCGGCACATCGACGCTTGCATGCGGCTCGCGAACGTCGACTCAATCACGATGACAAACGATCCTTTCGACGACAACGAACGGGCGCGGTGGCTGAAAGGCGAGGTGCGCAGCGACCCTGCGATCCGGACGGATCGACGGTTCCGGCCCGTCCTGCGGCTCGATCCCATGATCGTCGCGTGGCCGGCGGCCGCGAAGCGACTGGCGGGCTGGGGCTTCCAGGTCGGCGAGACCCCCACCGCCGCTGCGGTCCCGGAGGTCCGCCGGTTCCTGAACGAGTGGCTGGACCGGATGGGAGCGGCCTACATCGCCGCCAGCCTGCCCCCCCGGTTCCGGTATCCGGCGAAGTGGGACGACACCGCCGCGGCGGCCGGCGAGATCATCCTCAAGGAGGCCATCCTGCCGGTCTGTTCCGAGCGCGGGCTCGCGTTCGCGGCCATGATTGGCTCCGAGCGGGGTGTCAACCCCGAGCTGGGGCCCGCCGGCGACATGCCCGGCCGCGGCGACGTGCGCGCGGTCACGGCCCTGTGCCGCGAGTTCCCGTCGAACCGCTTCCTGGTCACCATGCTCTCGCGCGAGAACCAGCACGAGCTGGCCGTCGCCGCCCGCAAGTTCCCGAACCTCATGATCTTCGGGTGCTGGTGGTTTCTGAACAACCCCTCGCTGATCGAAGAGATCACTACAATGCGAGTCGAGCTGCTCGGCACAAGCTTCATCCCCCAGCACTCGGACGCGCGCATCCTCGAGCAGTTGATCTAC
>Ga0315294_10000180_pt1 | contig 67860 bp, 69 predicted proteins | sample YL17G13_40_MG_FD_203626 | JGI IMG/M metagenome (GOLD analysis project Ga0315294, IMG submission 203626) | Sediment microbial communities from Yellowstone Lake, YNP, Wyoming, USA - YL17G13_40 | ecosystem: Environmental > Aquatic > Freshwater > Lake > Sediment | place: USA: Wyoming | collected... | reverse complement strand
CGTGACTGCTGAAACCATTCAGCATTACATTGGTGCATCCAACAACGGATGGAATTTTTACACACAAAGGAAAGTTACTTCCTTTGATTAAAGGATACCTCGCCCTTTAGGGCGAGGAGGTTCATTTTAACTGATTATTTGTTCCCTCTCAATGCATCTACAGGGTGCAACTTGGATGCTCGAACAGCTGGCAGCACTCCGAAGGCTGTTCCCAGTATGTATGACAAGGCTAATGAGCCTAATATCAATCCTAGGCTGACATTGGCTTGTATTAGGTCTGAGCCTAGAGCAAGGCTTCCTATGAAGGCCATGCCATAAGCGAGTGTAAGCCCGATAAGCACTCCGATGATTCCTCCGACCATGCCTAGGACTCCTGATTCTATTGCGAAGAGCGTGAATATGGTGGAGTTCTTTGCTCCAATGGATTTCATTATGCCTATCTCCTTGGTCCTTTCAATCACTGCGGTGTACATGGTGTTCATGATGCCAATCCCACCAACAACAAGAGAGATAATAGCTATTATGGTGACGAACAGCTGCACTGCGAACAAGGCAGAGTTCAATGATTCAAGAGCTTGCTGCGGAGTCTGGACTGTGAAATCCTCCTCCCCTACTTCTACATTCCTCTCTTTTCTTAGGAGCTTTTCAACATCCTCCTGGATCTGCTCAATCCTGCTGGCATCTTTTACTTTTATTGCCAGGATGTCTGTTGTGCCGTCATCTTCTATTATGCCTTCATTAATCATGGCGTCGTCATTCATCAGGATGGCATCATCAAAGAGGAAGCTTCCTTTTCTTTCTATTATTCCCACAACATCAAACTGCTTGTCATTTATGAGCACTTTGTCGCCTGCATGGATGGGTCTGTCGAAAGTAGCACCGTAAGTTGAGCCTTTGCGATAATTGTCACCTAGAAGTATGCCTCTGGTGTCCCTATCTGTTAGCGCCCTGCCTTCCTGCATCTTCAGATTGAGCATCCTCTCGAAGGCTTTCCTGTTCTCTCCAGTGACCAAGGAAAGGACGAATTCTGTCTTTTGCTTGTCACGGAATTCGATCGTAGCATATCCTATGTACCTGTTGATGGCAAAATCAACATTATTGAGCTGCTCGATTTTACCTGCTAATTCATCGCTAAGAGGATTGGGCGCCCCTACTCCTGGAGGTCCGGACATGCCCATAGTGGCTGCTTGGACGCTTAGCATGTCTGTTCCTAGAAACCCGAACTGGGAATTTATGGCTGTCTTTAGGCCTTCTCCCAGGCCTATGAGAGCTACAACTGCTGCTATGCCTATGAATATGCCTATCATGGTGAGATAGGTTCTTAGTCTTCTCTTAGCAAGGCTTCTAAGAGCTATGCTGAAATAATCAGTTAGCATTTGAACAATAAAATTAAATAAGTAAAAAGTAAATAAGTTAAAAAGAGTTTTGCACCTAGGATTTTTTCCTCTTGTTCTTCCTTCTCTTATAAATATACACTACCGCTGCCACAATCGCTAGAATTATGATTATAATCCCCCAGGGAAATCCTTTGCCGTTTGTTCTCTGTTGCAGCTCAGCCCCTGAGAAGAGGTGCAGGGTGAGAGGCACTTCTTTTGAGTAAAGCTTTCCATTCGCATCCCTGTACTCCACTGTGAAAGGAAGAGTAACCTGGTCTTTTGCTCCTTGGCTCACCATAATGGTGTACTCTGCAGTCTCATAATCATCTGAATCCAGCTTTCCAATGTAAACTTCCGGGTTAGAGATTATGTCAAAATCAGCATTCTCTTTTAGCGTGATATCAAGGAACTTTATATCGCTAAACCCCTTGTTTACCAGCTTAATCTCAACCTTGCCTTTCTTGCCTGGAGTGTAAATCTCTGTGCTTTCAATATTAACTGAAAGCTCAGGAGTGGCTTGGACAATAAGCCCTATTACCCCGGTTCTGCTGAAGTTGGTTCCTGAGGAGTCAGAGTAAGTCAGGGTGTAAGGGACCTTGTAGACTTTTGACTCTGCATCAGCATCTGTGAACAAGTCAAACATAACCTCTGATGACTCCTTTGCCCTTAGCTCTTTAAGGGTTTTTTCATTCCCAGAGCCGATGGGCGTGAATGGCAGTTCCAAAAACGTTACTGAAGTTGTGGTGGTTAGTGCGCTGTAAATGGCCAGGTTAAGCTTTATGTCCCTAAGAGTGTTGTCTGCAAGGTTCTCGAGCACAAATGAAACCTTTGCCCTTGTCCCTGGTATGATATTGCCCTCGCCCTCAGTCCTTATCTCGTTAATGGCAAGCACAGCTTCTCTTGAGCGCACAGTAATTGTGAAATCGCCTGACTTGGTCCAGATTCCGTTATTTATTCTGTACCAGAACTCTACCGTGTGCTCTCCTGTTGTTGCGCCAGAGTCAACTAGGAGGTTCCAGTTCTCCCTTACTCCCAGCTCATCTGTCTGGCTTCCGGCAATAGTGCCCAAGCTCTTTACCTCTTCATCGCCGTAAAGCGAGAAGGGGTATGTCAGCACGAGCTTTGCTTCAACATTCCCAGCAGCCACTCCTCCCTCGTTTTCTACCATGAACTTCATCTCTGCTGTGTTGCCAGGCGCTACAGGGTCTGGCTCCTGGTTTATTAGAGTGACTGTTATCTGCGGAAAGCTGGAGCTCTGCGCACTCACATCAACAGCCAGCATGACGAACAGCATTGCTATCATTAAAAACATGCCCAGAATTTTATTTTCTTGTTTCATGCCTTGTTTCATATTATCACCTTCCTTTAGTTTCGTTTAGCTTCTTTTTTGTTTAACATTGTTTTTTAGCGTCTTTACTACCCTGCCATCTAGTAGGTACTCAATCCTGTCTGCTCTCTTGGCTATGTCCTCGTCATGAGTGACCATGATAATTGTTTTTCCCTCTGTTTCATGAAGCTTTTTCAGGAAATCCATGACTGTTCCTCCTGTCTTGGAATCCAGGTTTCCAGTGGGTTCATCCGCAAGTATTACATCAGGGTTATTGGCGAGAGACCTTGCTATGGCTACTCTCTGCTGCTCTCCGCCTGAAAGCTCTGTTGGCTTGTGATAAATCCTATCGCCCAAGTCAACCAGCTCCAGGAGCTTTCTTGCGCGCTCCGCTCTCTCCTGCCTAGGGGTGTTCTGGAATATCATTGGAAGCATTATGTTCTCAACAGCAGTTAGCGTTGAGATGAGGTTGAATTGCTGGAATATGAACCCGATTTTTCTTCCTCTTAGCTGGGCAAGGCCTGATTCTGAGAATTGTGAAATATCCTGGCCTTCAAGCAGGATCTGGCCCTTGGTAGGAATGTCCAGGGCTCCTATCATGTTCATGGCAGTGCTCTTTCCAGAGCCTGATGGGCCCATTATAGAGACGAACTCGCCCACTCTTACAGCAAGGTTTAAGCCGCTTAGGGCTATCACTTCCACATCTCCCATCTGGTAAATCTTCCACACATTCCTCAGCTCGATTATTGGTTTTTCTGTTTTTGGCATTTCCTCGCTTCCTTTTCGGTTTTAAGTTAACTTGAAATCCAGTTCCTCTAACTTTTTTACCATATGGTTTATCATGAGCTCGAACTTTAACAGGTCGTGATAATAATGCTCCATGATCATTAATTTTTTTTTCTGCTCATCCGTGAGCTTTTCATTCCTGTACTTTTTTATGAGTTCAGGCAGCTTTTCTTTTCCTAGGGCTATCACTGATTTCTGCTTTGTCAGCAGCATTGATTTTATTATCTGGCTCATGTCTTTTTCCATGCATAAGAATGCCTTCTTGGTGTGCGGGTGCCTAATTCTTTTGACAATTCCGCTCGGCTCTAGTATTTTTATCTTGTTGCAAATTGAAGCAAGGCTGTAGCCTGTTTTTTCAGCCAATTCTTTCATGGATATCTCTTCGGGCTCCATGAAAAGCACTCCCAGGATAGTTCCTATTGAAGCGTCAATTCCTTGCAGCCCTGTCGCTGTCTGGAAGAATTCCAAGAAATCTTTACTCAGATTATCCATGATTGTCCTCCTCACTTGTCAACCTTCACAAGTTTCAGTATTTTCTGAAAATTATAAATGTTATGAATGACTCATATATAAATCTTTTGCTTCCGACGGTTTCCAAAAAATATTTATACTGGGGCACTACGATCATTATTCACAAAAAGAGGTGGATTGTAGAGTGGTAGACCCCCGAAGAGCCCTAGGTGATGTTCCTGAGTCTCACATGGCATTCTGGTTCACTAACGGAACAATAGCAAAGAACATATACGAGTTTCTAAGCGCTATCCAGAGCTGTGACTCCGGCGTTTTTACCTATCATGTGAATGATGAAAAAAATGACTTCTACAACTGGATACTTGATGTTATTGGTGATGAAGTGCTGGCAAAGAGGGTTAAGAAGGAGAAAGACCATAAAAAATTTGCCCAGAAAATAAAGAGGCGAATAAAGGAACTGGAAAAGATGTAGCTCCTAATATTTATTTTCATAAATAAAAGATTTATTCTTCTAAAATACCGATTTCAGAAATTCGTCCATCGCATACCTCGGTTTTGAAGCCAAGGTTAGATGAGACGAATTTCAGAAAACTCTGGTTTTCTGGACCCAAAAGCAAGCTTTTTGATTTCTGGACGAACAACCTCTGTTTATGAACAGATACCTTTGCCTTTAGGCAGAGGTTGTTCATTTTTAAGACTCAGCCAAGGCTGGTTTTCCTCTCCTTCTCAGCTTCCTTTGGCTCTTCCTCACTCATCTCCTTGTCAATATCATCAACCAGTTTTTTCAACTCATTCAGCCTCTCAACGACTTTCTTCTCATTGCTTTTCCCAGACTGATAATCAATAATGGTTCTAACAGTCTTCACATTCTCATGAAGGCTCATCACCACCAATTCACTCCTCCACTCAAGCTTATGCTCTTTAAGAGTTTTTATCAAGTCAAGCAACTTGTCAAAGGATAATCGCATACTGTTCAGGAGCAGCTCAAGCCTGAAGACATCAATATTCTTGAAATAGTACTTCTCGCTTCTGGCAGGCATTATGAGTTTCTTGATATTGCTGAGAGTAACATCCAATCCTGAGAACAAAGTCCACAAATCCCTGATCTCTCTCTGCCTGATGGTGTTGCTTTCAATCTTCTCCATTACCTTGCTGACATCAGACCTGAACAAGTACAAGCCGCTCCTCTGCCTGTCAATCATCTCCTCATAACTAATATCATAGACTTCCTCAAGAATAATCTCTTGTTTCACTCCCACGAGTTTTGAAATAACCAAGGCCCAGATGATAAGGCCAATAACCACCTCTGCTGCTGCAAAGAACTTGCTAATAAGGCCGGTCGGAGCAATATCCCCATAACCCAGAGTGGTCGCTGTTATGAAAGAGAAATAAATGCTGTTCATTAAACCTTTTGCATTCGGTTCAATTACATCATTCCTGTACGTAAGAGAATTGTCTGTGACATAGGAAAGAACAAAGAAAATGCCTGCAAAAAAGATGATAACGCAAAGCCAGATAATAAATGTCTGGGAGAAGCTAATCCTGTCAAGAATTCTTACTAGCCTCTCACCTCTAACATTAACCAGTTTTTGAAGATGCTCATCACTCATAAAAACCTAAATCACAAACCTAGCATATAAATATTTTGGTATTTGCCATTAAATGGTTTTTAGCTCTGGAGGAGTTTTACAAGCTCATTGCCAAACGCATCAGCAGCTTCAGGCCCGTTAGCAGTAACAAGATTAAAGTCAGTAACCACGCTCTGCTCAACATAAGTTGCTCCTCCCTGCTGAAGAGCAGCTAATGAGTCCTTGGTCTTGAAAACAGTTGCTTTGTTGCCTGAAAGAACACCTGCCTTTGCAAGCACCACAGACCCAAGGCAGATGGCAGCAAGCTTCTTGCCGCTATCATCAGCAGCAGCAAGCAGGGTGATTACCTCACTATTCTTTGCAAGCTCAGGAGAGCCGCTTCCTCCAACCACCACAAAAAGCTCGTAATCAGCAACATCAACCTCTCTCACAGCAATATCCGGCTTGACAACCTTTCCAAGCATGCCTGTGGCAAAAGCAGTGCTTAAAGAAGCAACATCGCACTTATAACCAGCCTTCTCAAGAATTGCCTTAGGCCTCACCAACTCTTCATCCCTGAAATTATTCTGGGCAATTATAAAAAGCACTTTAGCGCTCATATTAACACCTCCTGATTGTGTTAGCTCGTCATTGATAACAGGCTCTGCTCCCCTGGCTGATGATCCTTTTGATGATTCTTCTGTTACTCCCTGAGGCACACAGCCAACTAGCATAAAAGCAGCGAATACAAGACAAACTGCGACAAGCCACCTCATTAATCAAGAATAATAGTTATTCTTTTTAAATTTTGTTAAGAAAGCCCCCGTCAGGTTTTTTGTTGTCTTAATTAAAGCCATGAAGAACCCAAAGGGCCGGCACTTATAAAAAATATGGTTTTTAAGAGAAAAAGGTTAAGATAATGCATATAATCACCTAGTTAATCTTCTTCACATTCTATGCTTTGATAGCTTTAATCACTAAAAAGGAAGGGTATTTGGTAGTTTTTTCGTACTCTTGAGCATCTTTTTTTCTTGAGAAACCAGGCGCGGTTGTTTCCACAATTTTGTCTATTATAAATCCTGATTCTTTGAGTGAGTTTATTATGTTTTCAAAAGTATGGTGATAAGTCATAACATTCATTCCTTCCAGTATACTCCACTGGGAAGCTTTGTTGTGGAAGTATTCGGTAAATATGTATTCTTTTCTCCCATTAATTACGACCTTCTTTCTGCTGTCACAAAATGGATGATGTAGCGAGAATATGAAGATACCTCCTTTTTTGAGAATCCGTTGAGTTTCTTTGAATATTGGTTTTAAATCTTTGAAATAATGCAGAACAAGATTGCTGTTGACAACGTCAAACTCTGCACTTCTGAATGGAGTTTTTCTAATGTCACCAATGTAGAAGGGTATGTTCGGATTATCCTTTCTAGCTATTTCTATTAGCGTCTTAGAGAAATCAATACCTGTGGTCTTCGCGCCCATTCCGACGAGTTTTCTCGTTCTTATGCCTGAGCCGCAGCCCAGATCAAGAACTCTTTTTCCTCTTACAGCCTTTTTTAGAAGTTTGAATGTCCAGTACTCGTCAAGATATTTATTCCAAAAGCTTTGTTTAACATCCATTAATTTTTCATGATACTTTTTACCGAAGGTATCATATACTTTCTTTGTATTGTTCGAAGACATATCTTTGTTTTACTTGTTAGCATTAATAAAGCTTTCGAAGAATTTTCTGTCATCTTTTTGGAATTTTTAGCTCAAAGCCTTGACAAAAAGCCTTTACAAATTGTAGAATAGGCTTTAAGCTAGTAGGTAGGAAGCCTCCGAGGGGACATTCAGAGTTTTTGCTTTCTCGAAAGGGGACTAAGCTCCGAAGGAGCGCATGTCGCCCGCTTTCCAACGAAATCTTAACCAGATTTCGTGGTGCCAAAAGCTTTCGCTTTTGAGCATTACGAGATTTTTTGCAAAAATCTCATTTGAACCCCTGACCTGCGGATGTCCAGCTGTGGTTACAAGTTTCGGCTATATAATCCTTTCAGATTAATATCCGCCGCACCACCACTATGCTACGGAGGCAGTATGTTTTAAGAGAGCGCTTTTGTTTATAAAATTTTGTGTTTCACCCCCAAGATATCTAGTTTTTTGATATTTTTAGGGTTTGAAAAACCAATCTCGTCTGCCCATTTGGTGATCATCTTATTTCCGTTGAGACAAATCCGGTGTAGGTCGTTCCAGTTTCTATGTTTGGAGATGGCTTTCCAATAAGTGAGCTTAAATCCTTCTTGTAGGAGGAAAGTTTTTACTTGGTGTACTAATTGCTCGGATACATTTCCAAAATATATCCTAGGATATATCTCTTTTCTTCTTCTCCAAAGATATAAGGAACCGTCGGTATCAAAAAGTCCTCTTAAAAAAGATTGCATTAGTTTTTTATCTTGATAAATTAATTTTGGGATGGAGATTTCGGTTTTCTTGCCTAGCGGAAGACCGAGAATATGGTGTTTGAATTGAACAACTTGCCTTGAACTTATCCTAAAACCATAGGTTCCTTTTGACCACGCTCTGGGCTTCGGAGTTAGTCCATAAATTCTTTGCATTAGAGGAAGAATGAAATTATCCATGTATTCTTTATCATCTATTTTATGACATGCCAGCGTATAAAGATGTTTCTTTCCGGAATAAATATTCATGCTCCCATCGCCAACGTGTATTCCGGTTTCTTCAGCAAGGTAATCATCTATCTTGTATTCTCTCATTTATTCTTGCTAGAATAGGATTATTTATAAACCTCACGCGCACTTGTCCAGTGCTAGTGTAAAATTTATTTATCTAGAAGATTGCATAAACAATTATCGGAATGATTATGCCTATGATTATGCCGACCAGCACTTCAACTGGTTTGTGGCCTGCGTGCTCTTCCATCTTCTTGAAATCCTTTTTTCCTGCATTCATCTTGTTGATAATCTTGGAGTGCTCCTCGACCAGCATCCTGACTTTCAGGGCATCGTTAATAACGATTAAGGCAAGCACAATGCTGAGGACGAAAAGGGCAGATAGCCTGAGCTCGTTCTCAAGGAACAAGGCTGTTGCCAGGGATACTGTAGCTATAGTGTGTAGGGACGGCATTCCTCCGTCGTAGAGTAATGCTTTTGCACTTATCTTCTTGTCTTTGCTCCACTGGATGATGGTTTTGAGTATCTTTCCAAACAACCACGAGATTGCAATGCTTAGGATGAGCTCTTTTATCATTTTCTTGTTAGAAAGACATATCAAAGTATTTAATTCTTTGCGTTCTCACGGTATTCTCCTAAACCTTGTGCTTATCAGGCCCCATTCCAGGAATAAGAGCACGAGCACAGTTAAGATTAAGCCGTGGCTTAGTTTTAGCGGTATGAATCCTTTATCTGCTGCCTTGCTTATCTCCTTGTAAGCCCGACTTAGTCCAGCTTCGTCCATTGCTTTGAAGTAATAGCCGCCGGTGCTATTGCTAATCTGAATCAAAGTTTTTTCATTATACACTGCCGAGATGTTATAGTATTCTGGCAGGTAGCCTATGGGTCCTGATTCTGAGCCAACACCTATGGTGTGGACTACCACATGATTCTTCTGGGCATACTCTATGCTGTTCTCCACGCTGCCTTCAATAAAGGCGCCTACAGTATTGCTTCCGTCAGTTATCAGGATGATAGTTTTTCCTCGCTCAGAGTTAAGCAGGATGTTAATGCCGGTTATTATTGCTCCTGCAATGTCTGTGCCTCCTGTCTGGGTTATCTCAACGTTCTCAATTGTTTTCTTAACTGTGGCCTTGTTATCGATCAGGGTGGTTTCAATTACAGTGGTTCCTGCAAAGGTTATTATGCCTATGTTGGATTTGGATTCAAGCTTATCAACAAACTCAAAGGCAGTATTCTTTGCAGCATCAAGCCTTGTCGGCAGAACATCCTGGGCTGTCATGCTTGCGCTGACATCAATTGCTATTACAAAGTCATTCTCATTAACCATGCCTTCGTACCAGAAAACTGCTCCTGTGGCTGCCAAGATGACGCAGGCAAGAGTTATAACCCTTATGATTAAGAGGATTATGTTCTTGGTTATGAGCCTTTCTCCAGTGACCCTTTTCAAGGCTTCAAAATTAGCAAACTGCATGGCTCTCGTCTTTGCATGCCTGAATAGATAGAAGTGAGTATAGATTAACAGGGGCATGCTTAGCAAGTACCAGAGGAATATTGGGTTTTCAAAGGTTAGCTTAATCATTTTCTTATTGCCTTCATCATTCCGTTTTTTTCATATTTCCTTATTTTTAACTGGCTTATTTTTTTATGGGAAATTTCGCAAAATTTCTCATCCCAAAAACTCGCGATTCGGCGAGGACTGTAAAACTGCGGACTTTAGCCCGAGGTTAGGTCCGAGCAGCGAGTTTTTGTTATCTTTATTACCTTACAAGTGTCATTCTTTTTCTTAAGTAATTCATTACTGGCTCTTGGAAGTCCTGGTCTGTTCTTAGTTTTATAAAGCCGAGCTTGGCCTTTTCAAAGCTCTGCCTTATGAATTCCTCACGCCTTTTGTTCTCCCTTGCATAAATCTTTGCGTATTGGTGGGAGTCAATGTAAAGCTTTTCATGGGTGTAAGGGTCTTCAACATAGAACTGGCCTGCTGTTTTCGGCATTTCAAAATCCCTTGGGTCTTGGACCATTATTCCTATGATATCATAAATCTGGCTGAGAATATTTATGTAGTTGTGCCACCCCTCTTTTAGCCCTATGAAGTCTGATATGATTATGATTACGCTCCTCTCCTTGAGAAAAGTCCTTATGTACTGCAAAACCTTGGTCAGGTCAAACTCTCCTCCATAATTATTAGGATTGGTAAGCTCCTTCATAATCCTGTAATAGGTTCCTTTTCCAAGGCTTGGAGGAACCTTTGCTATGAGCTTGTCAGTGAACATGCCGACGCCTATTGCATCTCCGCTCTGCATCATGGCATCGCACAGGCTGAAGGTTAGCTCTGCAGCATACTCTGCTTTCAGCTTTCCAGTGGATGAGAACAGCATGCTGTTGCTCACATCAACAAGGAAGAAGATGTTAAAATTATGGTACTCCTCAAGCTCTCTTACCAGCAGCTCGTGAGCCCTTAGGCTGGCTGCCCAGTCAATTCTGCTTGCATCATCAGTGAAAGTATAGGCTCTGTAGCCTGCAAATTCTAATCCTTGCCCTTTAAATATGGTGTTCCAGTTACCTTCAAGAGCCCTGTTAAGCACCTCTCTCCTTGCTTTCAGCTTGACCTTTCTAAGGTGAGGGATTAATTCTATTTTGAGTTCCTTGATAGGCATTTTTTAGACCGCCAAAATTTTATTGAAGCTCTTAAGTTCAAGTTAATTGCTTAAATTATTGGGACTTTGGTCAGGATTTCTTTTATAATGTCCTCTGTTTTTATTCCTTCTGCTTCTCCTTCAAAGTTAAGTAGAATTCGGTGCCTTAGGCAATTATAAGCAGTGTCCTTAACATCCTGGGCTATGACGTAACTCCTGCCCTTGAGCAAAGCATGAGCCTTGGAGGCTATGTAAAGCGCTATGCTGCTTCTTGGGCTGCCTCCGAAGTCAATGTATTTCCCCATCTTTACATCGTATTTTGCAGGCTTTCTGGTGGATTCAACAATGTTTATGATATAATTCTCGATTTTTGGGTCCGTATAAATCTTTTTTACGAATTCCTGCGCCATTATGATGTCATCAGGGGTAATCACTCTTTGGAGCTTGAAATCATCGAAATCATAAATAGTGATGTTGGTGTGGAGTATTCTTATCTCCTCTTCTGGAGAGGGATAGGTCATGAGGAGCTTGTAGAGAAACCTGTCAATCTGGGCTTCTGGCAGCTTGTAAGTTCCTAACAGCTCAATCGGGTTCTGGGTTGCCATTACAAAGAATGGCTCTGGAAGCTTGAAAGTCTCCTTGCCAATTGTAGTCTGCCTCTCCTGCATGCTCTCGAGCAGTGCAGACTGCACCTTGGGAGGGCTTCTGTTAATCTCGTCTGCCAGGATGAAGTTAGCGAATATAGGCCCTTTTACAGTGAAGAATCCCTTGCCTTCCTCGTAAGTCGTGATTCCTACAATGTCTGTTGGTAAGAGGTCTGGTGTGAACTGGATCCTGCTAAAGGCGCAACCAGTTATTTTTGCAAGAGTCTTGACAAGAAGAGTTTTTCCAATACCTGGAATTCCTTCCACCATGGCGTGTCCATTGCTGATAAGGGCTTCTATCAATCCGTCAATGACTTCTTTCTGGCCAATAACTACTTTTCCAATCTCAGCTCTTATATCATCGAACCTTTCCTGGTAGAACTTGATCCGCTCCTCAAACTCTGGATCTCTCACCTCTCTTTGTTCCGCACTCCCCATGCTAAGCCTTATTCTATCACCACTTATATAAAAACTTTTCTTATGCCTAGGGCTCTGTTTAAAAAGTCGCCACAGCCAACAAAAGCAAGCTTTTGTGGTGCAATGAAATCTCTGATTTTATGCACAAGCAATCTTTGATTGCCCTGTGCCAGAAATTTAGAATTTCTGAGCACCAACAGCACGAGCACTGAGTGAAAGGAAGTGCTCGTCGGCTGTTTTGACTGGGGTTGCGCCCTACGGGCTGTCAAAGGCGATTTTTTAGAGATTTTAAACGCACCCTTATGCCTGGCTTTTTCACCTATTCTAAGGGATTGCTCTTTTTTATTAACAATAAAATTTATATAGTCAGGGTTATACGTTTCCTCATTGATATGGTAGAAAAAAGAGGTGGAGAAGCTAGTTCTAGCAATGAAGGCGTGAACAAGCTCATACTCAAGAAGGCTGCTCATAGGAGGGCGGAGCAGATAAGAAGCAAGGCTTTTATTTCTTCAAGAGAGGTTTATGACCTGATAAGGAGTTTTTTCAAGAAGCACCTTGAGATTGATTATGAATTCACGCATGACGAATTGATGAAAGAGCTTAGGAAAATCTACCTCTCCCCAGAGCTTCAGGCTAAGGTTTATGGCCTTTTCAAGAAGGTGTCTGAGATAGAGCATAGCAGCAAGAGCTTTAACAGGGAGGAGCTTGAGCAGCTCCTGATTGAGTTCAAGGAAATTGTGGACGCCCTGATAGTTTCGCATTATGAAAAAGACAAGTCTTTTCTCAGAAAGGTAAAGGATTCATTGCACAAGATGTTCTCAAGGGAGCATCACAAAATGCTTCAACCAGATGATTCTGTGCTTTCTGAGCATGAAAGGGTGATTGTGAAGATGAACATGCTTCTTGATAATGCCAAGCGCTGGATAGACTCTAACCCTGACAAGGCTAAGAAGACTTATAAGGAACTCATGGAGATTTATGAGTCGCTTGATGAGCCGAAAAAAGAGGCTTATTTTGCTCCTATTAATGAGCTTTACAAGATGATTCAGAGCAGAGGCAAGAGATGAATAAGGATAAAAAGATTGATAAGGATAATTTTGGAATAAGGATAAGCTTTAAGATTAACCTTGTTTAAGGCCAGTACGGCTTTATTTCTTCCTTTTCGGTTTCTTTCTCTTTCTCCTGAACAGCTTCTGCCTTTTTCTTTCTTAAAAGAAGCACGCTTATCACTCCTATCAGCAATATGCCGCCGAGAATCAGCAGGTACTTAAAGTTTTCCTCATTGATAAGCCTGGTTATTATGTTCTGCGGTTTTTGCTCGGCTTTCTTGGATACGCTTACCAGGTACTTGCAGCCGTTAATCACTCCATCAACCATCTTTGAAGCCTCGCTGGTTGAGCCAACAGCTAGCTGGTTCTTGGCCTCGTACAACAGCTCGTTTAGCTCTGCGCACTCAGGATTATCACTAAGCAAGTCCTGGGCAAAGGTCACCTTAACCTCAACTTCAGCTCCGCTCTCTGCCTGTTCAATGCTATTAAGGATTACGAGGGCAGAGTCTGATGCTTTTGGCGTCGTTACATTGGCGGTAAGCTTGATCTCATAGTTCTCTCCTAAGCGATAATTGCTAACTATCAAGGTGGTGTTCTTTTTCTCTCCAACTCCCAGGCTTTCAAAGTAGTTTTGACTGAATTCCAGCTTGACAAAGGAGGCATTGGTGCTGGCATTAACCTTTATGCCCATAAGTGAGGAGTTCCAGTTGTTTTGTAAGGTGACTGGGACCAGCACTGTCTGGTTCTTGTATATCGTGACTAGCTCTGGAACAAGAATCTCAATGGCTTTTGGCAGCTCTTCCTGCTTGGTTATAGGAATCATTATGGACCTGCTACGCCCTCCTCCTCCGCCGCTCGAGCTGGGTGTCGTGGTTTCAACAATCTCTGTTGCGTTAGGAACATCACTTACATTAACCATCACGGCATTGCTGGTGTTGGAAAGGCTGCCAGCATCATAGGCTGTGAAATAAACAGTGCAGCTTCCAATCTCTTCAGGGACTACGCGTATGGAATCGTCGGTTATGGTTATGGTTGCCACACTGCAGCTTGTTACATTGTACGTGAGGCTTGAGTTTTCTCCGGCATCAAAGTCGTTGTTGCTGTTCAGGTCATCATCAGGATCTATGAAGTGCACTGAGCTGGTCTTTTTCAGGTAATCAATATATACTGTTGTTGAGTTCATGCTTATATTGTTCAGATTATTAATGAATTTCGGTGCTCTGTTAATGTTTTCCACAGTCACATTCCATGTCCAGGAGCTATTCTCATACGTGTCATCACTGACAAAGACAGTGATGTTGTTGACTCCTGAAGAGAAGAAATTATAGCTAAGGTTAAGATAAGGGCTGGTGCTGTTGAGGACTCCATCAATATACCAGGCAAAGGTAAGGCTTGCCCAGCTAGTTGTATCGTCGGTTACGGTTATGTTGTAAATTACGCTCCTGTTCTCAGAGAAATTAACCGAGGTGAGGGGCGTTGCATAGTTAGAGCTCTCCGTGAAATTGAAGATGGTGGTTGTGCTATAAGGCATTCCGTAAGGCATTATTCGGCTGATATTGGGCGGATTAGTTTTGGCTTGCACTGTGAAATTCTTTACAACCCAGTCAACAGCCCCGTAATAATCCGTAGCAGTGATGTTAACAGAATAGTTGCCCGCATCTCCGATGCTCGGGGTAAAGATTATTTGGGCATAAGTCTTATTGCTTGTCGAGTTAAGGATAGTGCTTATATCGAACAAGTCTTTTCCTGTTATGTTGGTGTCATTGAAGCTCACATACTCATACACGCTTTCTAAGTCATAATCGTCGTCATCAGCTTGGAAATAAAAGCTGATTCCGTGAGCCTCAACAATTGTTGATGGAAAGCTGAACGATTGTATTTCAGGGGCATCATTGGTGTTGTTAATAGTGAACGCGATGGCCTCAGTATCAGTGGCTCCTCTTATATCCGCTACAGTTACAACAACAGTGTAAGCTCCTACATTGCTCTGAGTTGGAGTATAATTGACATAAGCACTGGTAACAGGGCTCTGGGACGCGTTGTTGGTGAGGCTGAACACTGCTGTGTTGTTGCTTGTAAAGTTAAGGTTATCATTGTCAGCATCAGTAGCAGTAATTACTATGAAGCACAGGCTGTCCTCTGCGCACGACAGGCTTCCTATGCTCATGAGAACTGGGGCTGAGTTGTTTATGATTTCAAGGTTCATGATTTGAGTGTCTGAGAGTCCTCCATCATCGCTCACATTGATTAGCAGAGTATGGTTTCCGACAAGGCTTTGGTTGGGTGTGAAGCTTATCACTCCTGTGCCTGGGATGATGTCAAAGAACGTGGCGTTGTCAGAATAGGTTAACACTTCACTTTCATACGTGTCAGTGTCAACATCAGTTGCATTGACAATATATACAAAGGGAGAATCTGCATAGGCAGTTAAATCAGTGATATTGTTCCCGCCGGTATTATTAGAGTAGGAGCCAAGGACTTCGATGTTTGGGGGATCGTTCGTGTTAGAAATGTTCAAGAACACGTCTTGGTAGTCCTCAGCTCCATTGTCATCGATGACCGTGATCCTTACATACCCCCTGCAAAGTACATGGTTGTTTGTAAGGTTGGTGATATTCACAAGCCCTGTTGCGTTATGGCTGTTATTAACCGTGGAGATGCTCCAGAGATTGCTTATAGAACACGCCAGTGGCGTGATGGTGAAGTTAAGCGTGTCATTAACATCATTATCATCAGCATAGACATAGAACAAAAGAGGCTGGCCCTGAGTGCTATTCTGCGTTGGGATGGTTTCAAGCTCTGGAGCCACATTAACCTGCCTTATTGTAAGAGTAAAGCCGCTGGTTACTGTTGCGTTCAGGCTGTCGCGGATAGTGACATTTATAGTGTAATTCCCTGCTTCGCTGTAAGTCGCTGTCCTGTTACCTGCAAACATTATTACGGCAGAGGTGTTGCCTGTGTTATTCACAACCAGGTCAAGAGTTGGGCTTACGCTAATGCTAAAATTGAGTGGGAAATTATTCTCCTCGTCTGCGCCGTATATGATATAGTTCAAGACTTGCCCCTCGTTTATGGCTTGGTTAGCAAGGCTTGGGTTGAATGTTGGGTTGTCGTTCACAGGGGTAATGTTAAAGGTTACGGTTCTTCCTCCGAAATTTTGGTTATCTGAGACAATGAAAGATATGTTGATTTTAGTAGGGTTATTATTGACGAGGTAACTCTGAGTCGGGACGCAGCTGTACAAGCCCTGCGCCTGACTAGTTCTTGTGCAGAACTCTTCTCCTGTTTTGTAGTCAATTAGATCTTCGTCAGCATCAGTGGCATTAACATCAATCACGTATGTCGTATCCTCTAATACAGTGAAGTAATACCCTATATCTACCCCATTATAGAATACCCCTGCATTGCTGCCTTCTGTTGTTGGCGGAGTGTTCCATATGGTGACGCTTTTCTCGCTGGCTATGCTGGCTGTATCATTATAAAGAGTAATGTTGCAAACCCATACATCGTTCTTGTCGGTATTTTCAGGCAAGACTATTAAAGAAGAGGACAGGTTAACCAGGCTGGCGTTCTCGAAGGTGTTGTTGAATAAGATGCCGTTCCTCAGAATGGTTATGTTCTGGGCAGTGGTGTCTACGCTGGAGGTCCAGGAACAGTTAAGAGTGTCATTGGTGTGGGGCGTGGCTGGCGACCAACCATGATTTGATATAGAAACAGGCGATATTCTTACGGCTAGGGCACATAATATAAATATAAATACCGTTATTATTGGAATTATTTTACTTTTCATTCTTCTCCACGCTTTCCTCTAATGCCTTTACAATCAGCTCCTTGATGGGGGTGCCTTGTATGGCTGAGAGTATCCTTATTTTCTTGTGAACCTCGTCCGGCACCTCTATGTTTATGTTTACCAAGTTTTAACCTCTGAAAACTTGGGAATGCTCAAAAACTTGTTTTTGTTGTTTACCATTTTCTCGTCTATCAACTCCCATCAATCTATCTTTGTCTTGCATTCCTTTGCTTTTTTCAGAAGGTATTTACCTTCTGAGCCAGCAAATCCTTGATTTGCTGCTCTTTCAAGAATCTTAATAACATGGTCTTTGAGTGTGATGTCTTGCATTATAGAAGCCAGCTTTATCTTCTTGTGAAGCTCCTCTGAGATTTCGATGTTAATGTTTACCAAAACTTCACCTCTGAAGTTTTGTAAATCCAAAAATAATTATTTTTGTTATTTACCAAAATTTCACCTCAGAAATTTTGGGAATGCTCAAGAACTTGTTTTTGGCACTCAAAATCTTTGATTTTGATGATTCAAAAACTCTGTTTTTGTTATTTACCATCCAGACGACCTAAACGATTACTTACTTTGATAACTTAGTTAAGTAAGCTTAATAAGATAAGTTAGAATTTATAAAGTTTTCGATTTGAGAGGCTTTGGCTATAAACTATAACAGCAAATAACAGAAATCTTATTCAACTGTACTCACTCCTTAACCTTTCCAAGCCAGGAATTAACATAGCTAATGTTGTGGTAAAGCCTGGACAAGTCCTCGAACACATCTTCCTGCTCTTTTATCTTGAGCTGCTCATACTTGGCCAGCATGTCAAGGTATTTTTTCTTTGCTATTTCCAGCTCAAGGTATTCAAGGGCAATATAGGCGTTGGTGATGTTGACTGCTAATTTCTCTAACCCGCTTGCTTTCTCGTGAGGCTTGAGCTCTTTAACCTCCCTAGTAATATCGTCGGTTTCAACCTTTGAGGTCTGAAGAACAATATTCCTTAGCTCCTCCAGCAGCAGAGTGATATTGGTCTTGGTTATCAGGCTTTTGTCTCCTTCAATTTTTTGGTAATGAGCAAACATGGAAATAAAGATTTTCCTCAGGATTTCCCTGATCTTGGATTTGCTCTGCTCAAGAGTTGTTTTGAGCTCATCCGCATCAAACTCAGGAACCAAGCCCTTGCTAACTACTTTAACCAGGTAATATCTTAATAGCTCTGCATATTCGTTAAGGATCTCATACATCTCCTTTGCCCCAAGCTTTGCCTCAAGCTCCTTAATACCATCCAATAACTTCCTTTTATCCTCTATACTGAGCAGGATTTGCTTCTTCTTCCTCTGAGTGATAATCCAGCCAGCCTTTGCCAGGGTAGCATTAATCTCCTTGCGGAAATAATGGTAGAGAAGGATTGCTGTAAGCAATAACAGGATGATGCCTGTGAGGATGTAAATAAAAATACCTTTTTCTTCTTCAAATGGATAAGGCACTTCAATGCTCTTGCATGGCGGACAAGGCCCTCCGCAATCAATCCCTTCCTCACAGCTGCCATCGTGACAGTTCTTGATGCTGTCAGAGCAAGTGCCGACATAGGTGCACTCCTGGCTTATAGGAGGCTTGAGAAGAGTAGTCCCGCACTTATTCATATCATCGCAAATCCTGTCCTGCGTTCCCTTAGGCAGACAAGGGCTCCATTCAGAGCAATTCCAGCTCTCATTGCACAAAACCTCTTCCACATACTTACATGGAACAGTAAGGAAAATATCCTTTTCACAACCATGAATATCAACGCAGTTCTGAACCTTGGTGTTGTTCCTCCTGCACTTAAAATAATCATAACACTCATACTCTGAAATGCAGGGGCCGATAGAACCTCCAGCCCCTCCTTCGCCTGCGCCAGTGCCTTCTGTGCCAGGCTCTCCTTCCTCTTCAACACACCTAAGCGTTACCACATTGCTGGTGTTGGTCTCGTTATAAGGGTCTGTGGCTGAGAAGACAGCGTACGCTGTAACCCCGCACTGGCTAGAGCTAATAACCACATCGCTTGTCAGGTTGTTGATATATATGTTAAAGACAGAACTGGTTGAAACCACTGAATACGTCAGATCATCCTGGTCAGGGTCATCAAAGTAGTTGTCAAGATAAAAGGCATGGACAGTCTCGCTTTCATTAATAGTCTGGTCAGGAATATGAGCTACAAGATAAGGAGGGTCATTCACATTAATAACAGTCAAAGACAGATACTCTGAGTCCTCGCTATTAGCACAGCCTACGCCGTCATTCACAGTGAACTGGATGGTATAATTGCCAACATCATCATTGGTCGGAGTGAAATTAACCAAGCCGCTTTGCGTTACTGTGAAGAACTCCTGGGTTGAGTTGCTAAACGCCCTGCTTATCACAGCAAACAAAGAGAAATATGTGAGATTAGTATAATCAGGATCAGAAGCATTAATCCAGCACTCATAATAAGCATTTTGGGTGGCATTAGCGCTGCAGTCAGAAGTATTGATGGCTGGCTGGGAGTTGATGCATAAGCTTAGAATGCCGCCTGCCTGGCCAGTAGTAATCTTCATCGTCTTCTTGTAATTATCCACCGCCTCGAATGTTCTGAGAACCATAAAAAGGGAGTGAGAAATAAGGAGCACTCCGAGTATCAAAATAATTGTTTTACTAAAGGTTCTCATTTACACCTCATAATTTTTTTAGCTTTATTTAAAGCTTTCTAATATCTAATATTGTAACAAAAATTCGCTGCTCGGAGCTACATCCACCCTAAAGAGCGGAGCTTTACGCTCCTCGCTGAATTGCGAATTTTTGGTCAAAAAATTGTGCACTAAAGTGTGGGGCTTTAAACCCGCGCAATTTTTTGTAATATTGGGTTAGTATAGAAAACATGAAAAATAGAAATATATACGATCAGGCGTCGTACCTATTTCTTCTTTTCAAAACTCTTTTTTCTCTTTGGGATTAGGATATAAATCAGGAACCCGATGGCTGCCAGCAGCAATAAAATCAGCACTACCACTAAGGCCTTAATCATGAATGAGGCAGCAGCGAACCTTTGGAATAAGCCAGGCTTTTTTTCTTCTGGCTTTGGAGGTTCTTTCACAATGCTGAACTTACCATCATATTCCTTGCTCATGTTCTCGTAGAAAAGAGTGATTTTCAGGTCATAAATGCCAGGATTGAGGTTGGTAGTGTCAAGATAGCCTTTAAGCATATCTGTGCTCCAAGGAGGAACTTCCTTTGTCAGGGTTTCTATAGTTGTTAAGGGCTCTTGGCGTGATGAATAATTATGAACATTAGCTGTGGCTCTCACATTCTTTATAGGCTCGCTCCAGATGCTGTCCACCAGGAAGTAGAAAGGCTTTATTCCTCCGATAATCACCTCGCGGGTGTAGTTGAGCAAGTTAACTTCCAGCCCGCCAAGCTTGAACTCTGTTGTGGCATTAATCTTCATGCCGCCATCATAGCTCACCTCTACGAAAGCATGATAGTTGCCTTTCTCATACTCTCCAGAGTCCCATTCTGTAATTAGGTATCTTGGCTGGTCTAGGACGATTTCCTTTGCAGTATTCGTGTCTATCCTTCCAATGACATTATTATCCCTGTCATAAACCACTATCCTGCCTTTTGCCTCATCTATTGTTTGCTCTCCCTTGCTCTGGACTTCCACAGTAAAAGGGACAACTTCTCCTGCCTCAACATTATTTGCTGTGAAGCTGTTAATCTCAAGGTACTTTCCAGGATAAGGCACAAACACCCAGATTTGATGAGTCACCTTGACAACCACGAATATGTTGCCATAAGTCTCATCAGTCACTTCAAGCGCAGTAATGCCAGAAGTATGCTTTCCAGGCCTCTCAAATTTAGGGGGGAGCTTTAGCTTGTAATGCACGCAGTTTTTTACACTGGCATCAATCTCGCCATTCTCACCCACCCCTGTTAAGGTTATGTACTCCTTGAGCTCTCCAACAACCTCTATTTTGAGCCTTTGAATGCTTTTTGCTGAGAAGCAGACATCTGTTTCAAACTCATAGTTCGGCTCAAAGTTCATAGTAACCCTGCTAGGGCTCACGCCAAGGGCAGTCACACTCGGAGTGCTGAGCACTAGGCAGCAGAATATTATCGCAAAGAATACGCACATAAGAAAATTGTTTCCTCTTCTCAATATCATCTTTATTACCCTAAATAAGGCTCTAATAAAAAATTAAAAAGTAATGATAGATTTCTTAGTTTTCCTGGCACTCTAGTGTTAGTAGTGCTGTTTTGGTTCCTGCTGGTATGTCTGGTTCTATTGTTAGGTTGAATTCTAGGGTCATCATGTCTGCGCTGTCTAGGAATGTTAGGTTTTTGCATATTTCTACGTTGCTTGTTGGGACGTTTCCCCAGCTTAGTACTGTTGCTGTTTCGTTTTTGCATCCTAGTTGTCCTGCGTCGTAGGTTCCGTTTCTTAGTAGGTATCTGAAGTCTTCTGCTCCTGCTCCTGTTTGTCCTGCTAGTAGTGTGCTTCCTGCTTTGTCTGATTTGAATGATACGTTGATGTTGACGTTTCCTGTGTTGTTGATTTCTAGTCCTTTGCAGGCTTTGGTTCCTGCTGCGTCGCTGCAGTCGTTGAATCCGCTTGGTGTTTCGTCTGTGTCTGTGTCTAGGTAGATTGTGCTTCCTGGTTTTCCTGCTGCTCCGAAGCTGATGTTGCTATCCACATCACAACTCATGTTAGTAGTGATAGTCAGGCTAACATTCCCTGCAGCTAACCCTGTAATCTGCCTTACAGGCAAGGGAAACCTTCCGAGCTGTTGCACTTCATTAATCTTGTTCAGGCTTAAAAGCGTTCCTCCAAGACTCACAACCACAGCTATGATTATGAATATAGCCAATGCTTTGTTAGATACCATTGTTCTCATTACCTCCGTTCTTGCAGCTTAATAGTTCATTATCCTTTTATGACTATTGAAATTATTGGATGTTTTGTTTTAGTTTTGTTGGCACTCTAGTGTTAGTAGTGCTGTTTTGGTTCCTGCTGGCAGGTCTGGTTCTATTGTTAGGTTGAATTCTAGGGTCATCATGTCTGCGCTGTCCAGGAATGTTAGGTTTTTGCATATTTCTACGTTGCTTGTTGGGACGTTTCCCCAGCTTAGTACTGTTGCTGTTTCGTTTTTGCATCCTAGTTGTCCTGCGTCGTAGGTTCCGTTTCTTAGTAGGTATCTGAAGTCTTCTGCTCCTGCTCCTGTTTGTCCTGCTAGTAGTGTGCTTCCTGCTTTGTCTGATTTGAATGATACGTTGATGTTGACGTTTCCTGTGTTGTTGATTTCTAGTCCTTTGCAGGCTTTGGTTCCTGCTGCGTCGCTGCAGTCGTTGAATCCGCTTGGTGTTTCGTCTGTGTCTGTGTCTATGTAAATTGTGCTTCCTGGTTTTCCTGCTGCTCCGAAGCTGATGTTGCTATCCACATCACAACTCATGTTAGTGCTGATGGTTACGCTTACGTTTCCCGCAGCCATTCCTGTGATTCCCCTCTCATTAATCCTGTTAAGGCTTATCATTGTCCCTCCAAGGCTGATAACTATTGCTGCTACCAGTAACAACGCCAAGCTTTTATTAGACATATCCATTTTCATTCTCCTCCGTGGTCGTATTTTTTTAAGTTTAACCCCTTATTTTTATTTGATTTCAAAAGTTACAAGTCCTGTTGAGCTCACAGGCTCTTTGCTCTCTGTTATTATGAAACTCACTTGGCCGTTAGAAGTGCTTGTTTTCTGAGTTGCTGGCCCTTGAAACTTCATATTGCTTACCTCGTTCAGCACCACTACTGTCCCTAGTATTGATATTATCACTGTCAGGATTACGAGCACTACTATTGTCTTGTTAGAAATATCTGATGCGTTAGAAACTTCTTCTTCCATTTTCACCTTCACCCTTATTGTTTTTACCCTTACCTATTTTAAAATTATTAAACCTATTTTGTGATAAATCTTAATTATAACGTATATAAATCTTTCGTTCCCAAACCCTATTCAAAGGTAGATAATCAGGAATAGTCCCAAAAAGGTAACTAAATATTAATTGACTATATCGATTTTTAACTCCTTGCCTGGCTTAAGCTCAAACTTTTTTGCATTGATAGTGCTTATTATATCTACTTTCAGAACTTCCAGCCTTACCTTATTTTCTTTGCTGAAATCAAGAGGAGTCTTAACTTCTACTCTGCTTAGCTCTTGCTTGAGCGACATCTTGTTGGCTGCTTTGTGCTTCCTTGCCTCGCCAACAATATTGATCGCCAGCTCGCCGAACTGCTCAGCAGCCTCATCCTCTGGTTTCTTATCAGTACCAGGCCATGAGCTCAGGTGAATGCTCTTGCAGCCCTCTATTTTCTTATCAGCATAATACGCAGCATACAGCTCCTCTGTGACGTGCGGCATGATTGGAGCAAACAATTTCAGGATTCCAAGCAGCACATGGTAGAGCGTGTACTGAGCGCTAAGCCGGCTCTGGTCTTCTTTCTTAGCCTCATAAAGCCTGTGCTTCACAATCTCAAGATAATAGTCGCAAAAGGTGTGCCAGAAGAACTGCTCAGCAGCCTTTTTTGATTCTCCGGTATTGTAAGTGTCAAAGTTATGAGTGGCTTTTTCAATCATCTTGTTAAAACTAATGAACAGCCATTTGTCAATTATTTCCAAGTCATTGAATTTTAGCTTATCCCCTTGTTTTTTATCATAATCAGCCAGGTGTTGGTAGCAGAACCTTGCAGCATTCCAGAGCTTGGTTATGAATCTGTTGCCTGTGACCAGGTCTTTCTCCTGGAAAGGCAGGTCTTCTCCCCAGTTAGCAGTGCCTACCCAGTACCTGACAACATCAACATTGTACTTTTTTAGCAGGTCTTCTGTCCACACCACATTGCCTTTTGATTTGTGCATGCCCTTGCCCTTTGGGTCAAGCACATAAGTGCCGATGGCAATGTCCTTCCACGGAATGCTCTTGAAGTGAAGGTAAGCTTTTAGTATGGTGTAAAAAGCCCATGTTCGTATAATGTCGTGTGATTGTGGCCTTAGGCTCACAGGGAACATCTTCTTGAATTGCTCTGGCTTCTCAAGCCACCTTATGGCAATCTCAGGGCTCATGCTGCTGGTCATCCAGGTGTCAAAAACATCCTCTTCTGGTATGAACTTGTCAGAGCCGCACTCGCACTTTTTCCTTGGCTTGTCAACAGCAGGGTCGATTGGTAAATCCTTAATCTCTGCCAACAAAGGCTTGCTGCATTTCTCGCAATACCACACAGGTATTGGAACACCATAGAATCTCTGCCTGCTAATGCACCAATCCCAAGCCAGGTTGGTAGTCCAGTCTTCATACCTCACCCTGTAAAACTCAGGATACCAATTAATCTTTTTTCCCTGCTCTATTAGCTCTTTCTTATATTCTAATGTCTTGATGAACCACTGGTTTGAAACAATGAACTCAAGAGGAGTATGGCATCTCCAGCAAGTGCCTACTGTCTGTTGCAAGGCTTCATCCTTTGTAATCAGTCCTTGCTTCCTTAATTCCTCAACCACTGCTTTTTTTGCCTCAGGAATGCTCATGCCTTTGAACTTGCCTGCAAGCTCATTAAGCGTGCCGTCAGGATTAATCATAATCTTCAAGTCAAGGTTGTGCTTCTTCCACCACTCAATATCTGTTTTGTCGCCAAAAGTGCATATCATCACAATGCCTGAGCCAAAAGCAGAATCAACCTTATCATCTTTTCTTATTTCAACAATTTGATTGAACAAAGGCACCTTGACCTTTTTGCCCACAAGCTCCTTGCATCGCTTATCATCAGGATGCACAAATATGCCTACGCAGCTAGGCAGGAATTCTGGGCGACTGGTTGCAATGCTGATTTTATCCTTAGCACCTTTGCCTTTGCTCTTGAGTTTGCCTTTTCCTACAAGCTCATCCACAAGCTCAAAGTCAACATAATATAACGTGGTGCTCCTCTGGCTATCCTCAACCTCTGCCTGGGCAAGAGCTGTCTGGTGATGAGTGCACCAGAGCGTTGGTTCCTTGCTACGATAAGCATCTCCTTGATTGACAAGCTCGATGAACGAGCGCTGAGAAGCTCTCTGGGCCATGGGCTCAATCGTGGTGTAGAGCAGGCTCCAGTCATAGCTATGCCCTAGTCCTCTGAAGACCCTGTCTGCATAGTCCTTCTCAACCTTCCTGCTCTCCTCTAAGCAGAGCTTTCTGAACTCTGCCTTGGTGGTGCTCTTCTTGTTAATCCCGAACTTCTCCTCAACATACTTCTCTGTTGGCAAGCCATTATCATCAAAGCAAGGAGGAAAATAAACATTAAAGCCTTGCATCCTCTTGTACCTGGCTATAATCTCGAACTGGGTGTAGTGCAATGCATGCCCCACATGAAGATGGCCTGAGGAGGCATAAGGCGGAGGAGTGTCTATACTATATATTGGCTTTGTGCTTTTATAGTCAAAGTTATTAATGCCTTGCTCTTCCCAGTACTTCTGCCATTTCTTCTCAACCTTCTCTGCATCATAATTTTGGTCCAGCATGACACTTAAAGAGGAAAAGAAGCGTATATAAAGTTTATTATTAGTACTTTCTTGTTTTTAACTTTTACAGCCTTGCACCTTGCTGAGCGCACACTTGGGCTGCGACATAGCTGCCAAGTCTTCCGCACGCCTCAGTATTCCATCCTCTGCTTATGCCTTTTAGCAAGCCTGCAGAATAAGCATCTCCTGCTCCAGTGGTATTAACAAGACAGGCTGGGCAGGCAGGAATCTCAATCCGTTCGTTCTTAGTTAATATTTCAGAGCCTTTTGCTCCTTTCTTAACAGCTATGAGCTCATGCCTTCCTTGTATTGCAGATACGGCTTTTTCCAAACCCAGGCCTGTGTAGGCTTCTAGCTCTTTTTCTGTAAGGGTGAGATAGTCAACTAGGCGCATGGCTTGGTCCACTTCTTTTGTTATTTTCCTTGGCACCGACGGGTCTGCCAGGTCAAAGCTGATTCGAAGCCCTTTCTTTTTTGCATAGCCCATGGCTTCAAGCACTTTTTCAGGGTTAGTTATTAACTCATAGCCAGAGGTGTGAAAGATATGGTAATCTTTGAATTTATTGTGATAAATCAAAAATTGCTTTGAAACCTTTAAGTCAGCGATAGGTGTTTTTTCTCCGTCTGGCGTCACCAGGATATAGCACACTCCGCTTTCTCCTTCTATTGTGGCCAGGAGGTTTTCCAATCCGCTTTTCCTTAGGTCTTCCTTGTATAGCTCTCCGATTTCGTCTTTTCCTACAGTTCCCATGAGTCCTGATTGTAAGCCAAGGATTGCTGTGCCGTGCGCAACATTTGCAGACGAGCCTCCGGGAATCAGCTCTTGGTCTCTATCAGCAATGCCTTTGAACAGGGGGCTGCCGTAGAATAATTCCTTGTCGTTCAGCACTCCTTTTCTGAGCCCCAGCCCTTCTAGTTCTTTATCAGTTACTCCTATGAATATGTCTGTTATTGCATTGGTTAGCGCAATCACGTCTTTTTTCATTACAGAATCAGCAAAAACCATCTAGTTTATAAAAACTACTATTTTATAGTAGTCATTAATAGTTCTAGTAGTTATTAAGAACATTTTAGCTTTATTGAGAACAGATTTAAATCTCTAGTTTTTTTTGCAACAACTCATCAATACGCTTCAGGTACTTCATTATCAGCTTGTTCTGATACTCTAACTGGCTCATTCTGTGGTGCAAATCTTTTTTCAACACCGTAAGGTCATCTTGGTCTGCCTTTCTCTTATGCATGCCCTTTATATGCTCTACCTCTCTCAAAGCTTCTTTGACAGCATTAAACCTTTGCTCGCACTCAGCCTTGCTTACCTGCTCCCTTGCCATGACATGACCCCTGGTAATCCTGTGCGACTCCTTAATCTTAGCCAACTCATTAACAATCTCCCTGATGAACTTGGCATTCTCAGCCAGCACTAGCTCGTGCTCCTCAAGCTTTTTCAACTCCTTTTTTAAATCATCCAGCTCCTCCCTGGAAACAACCTCTTTCAAATCCTCCTCCATCTTATTCATATCAGTAATCTTCTTAGCAAGAATTATTTCCTGCTGGGCAAGCCCTTTCTCTAGCCTTTCAAGCCTCTCAAGCTCATTCTCAAGCCTGTCAGCCCTTTTCTTCAGAAGACCAAGCTCTCCTTCCACATCCTTCTCAGCTCTCCTAAGCAGCACAAAACACCCCTCTTTTTTTATTCTACAACAATAGTTTGCATGTGAAGTTTAAATATTTTTCCTGAATTAAAAGATTTCAGCCAGATAATTTCAGCTGAATAATTTCAGTTAAAGATATAGTTAATTATTTATACTCCCATCACTTATTAATCTTATATGGCGATTCCCCAAAAGAAAGCAATAGCCAAGAAGCAAGAGCCAAAAAAAGAAGAAGACAAACAGGAAGAACCTTTAGTTCAAAGCCAGGATGCAAAGTTCGGAAGCTTCTGGACATCCCTTCTGCCCCTTAACAAAGAAGACAAGGCAAGGCTGGAGCTAATCAGAGAAGCGCTAGAGCCTGGTGAAATAAAAGAGCTGGAGTATCTTCTCAAAACCCACAAGGCAAGGTTTGCAGAAGCAGATTTTGAAACTAGCCTGGGATTTTTGCAGAGCTCAAAATACCTTTCCCTAACCTCTAATGTCCTGAACCCTGTTGTAAAGCAAAAAGTTGGAGAGCTAAACCAGGAAGTTGTTGAGCATGAAAAAGAAAGAATATTCCTAGAGTTTGCGCCTAGCGCAGAAGAAAAAGTCCTGGGGCTGATTGCACCAAACATTATTGGCTTGGACGAAGTAAAAAAAGCAGGCTTAATACAGCTCTTTGCAAAAGAAAAATCCCACATCCTGCTCTTAGGAGACCCTGCAACTGGAAAGACAGACATTCTGAGGAGCATATCAGAGCTAGCGCCCATAAGCAGCTTTGGCCTTGGCAGCGGAGCAACAAAGGCAGGCTTAACCCTCACTGTTGTCGGGAAAGAGGTTGTGAAAGGAATCCTGCCCTTAGCGAATAATGGCGTGGCTTGCATTGACGAGCTTAACCTCTTAAAAAATGTTGATAGGGCAGGCTTGCTCAATGCAATGGAGAAAGGTTTCATAACCTATGACAAAGCAGATTCCCACCTCAAGCTGGAAGCTAATGTTAATGTTTTTGCAACAGCCAACCCTGAAGGCGATAAGTTCATAGGAAGGACTATTGAAGTGCTGAAAAAACAAGTGCCATTTGATTCAGCCCTCCTCAGCAGGTTCCACCTTGTGTTCTTAATAAGGAAGCCAGGCACCCAGGAATTCCTGAAAATAACTGACAACATAATCAAAGGAGAAAAGAAGAGCATTAGCAACAAGGACAAGCAGTTTGTCAAGGAGTACGTTGCCTACGCATTAAAGAAGAACGCTGAGTTTGACAAGAGTCTAAGTTCCTTAATCCAGGGCTTTGTTTCGGATGTGAAAAAAGATGAGGACCAGTTCCTGATAGAGATAAGCCCGAGAATGGTGATTGGCATAATGAACCTTGCAAGAGCAGCTGCCAGGATGAGACTCAAGGAAAAGGTTGAGCGCGAAGACATAATAAAGGTCCTGAAGATATTCAACTTTGCGCTTTATATCAAGAAAGATGAGCGCGAAAAATAACCATAAACTAATGGCTTTGTTATTTCTTTTTTTTATTAGCTTAGCTAGCTCATGCACTTACTATACTCTAGAAGAAAAGGATGCTTCTTATGCAGATAATATTTCAAGTGAAGGGCATGGCGTTATCATAGTTCTTAACCAGACAAAGAATACTAGCGAGGCTGGCGCAGCCATTGTGCTTAATGAGAGCAAAATAATAAACCTAAGCGAAGAACAGCCTGAGAAAGAATCAGAGCCAACAAGTGTAAGAGCCAGCGAAGTAGAATTCTATTTCCTGCTAAAAGGCAAAGCCTATTTCAAACACACAATCAAGGAAGAAGAGAGCAAAAGCTATAACATAACCGGCTACCTTGTAACCATAACCCCGATAATCATAACCTCAGACAGCGTGAAGTTCAGAATTAATAATTACACCACCAAAGCCCTTGGAGAAGACGAGTCTGACAGCACGCCAGAATTTGAGATAATCGTGAGCAATATATACTACAGGCGCTGATTTAAGATAAGCAATTCAAGACAAGAGCAAAGAAACTTCTTTACCCCTATGAACAAGCTTCTTTCCCACTCCAACGGCTGCAGGAGCAGCCACGACCTTCAGTTCTGTAAGCGTGATTTCGAATTCTTTGCTAATGAAAAGATATAAATCTTGATGAATTCCGGGGGCGGGGACTCCTTTCTATTTTTGAGCACTGGACAACAGAACTGGCGTTCTGAGCCCACTGGCTACGCCACTGGACATCTCAACGTGAGCTATTTAAATCGCGGATATTACTGGATTTGAAAAATGAAATTTAACTGTGAAACTTGCAAAAAAATCATATGTATTCCGGATTGGAAATACAAATGCAAGAAAAAGAAGATATTTTATTGCAATAAGGATTGTTTCTTAAAAAGACCTTCAGTCTTCTTTGAATGTGCCATTTGTGGAAAAAGAATTAGGATGGTTGAATGTGAAGCGAAAAGAAGCAGGTCTGGAAAGCATTACTGTTCTCGAAAGTGCAAGTATGAAGGTATCAGTTTAAACGAGAGAAATGGAATACAAGCGAAATGTAAGTGTTGCGATAGCTCCTTTTATAAACCTGAAAGTTCGCAAAGAAAATATTGCTCGTTTAAGTGTCGAAGTAGCGATCCTGATTACAGAAGAAAAATTAGTGAGGTTAAAGATAAGAAAGTTAAGATTAAATGTGCTGCGTGCAAAAAGGACATCAAAGTTCATAGGTATAGACTTCAAAGGTCACAGAACTTTTTTTGTTCAACGAAATGTCAAGCTTTGTATAAAAAAGGCAAAATTTCAAAGAAAAGAAACGGTAAAGAGGTGAGTTGCTCTTATTGTGGAAAGTTAGTATACAGAGCAAAATGGAGATTAGAGAAATACAATTGCTGGTTTTGTTCCATGAATTGCATGAATAAACAAACAACTCAATTCTTGGTTAGACCTACAAGACCAGAAAAAATGTTTATGGAACTAACTAAAGAATTCAAATTACCCTATGATTATGTCGGAGATGGCAAATTCTGGATTGGAAATTTAAACCCTGACTTTATCCATAAAAATTCAAAGAAAGTTATTGAGATATTTGGTGACTATTGGCACAATCCTGGGTTAAATAAACATTGTAAAGAGAGTAATACCGAGCGAGGCAGAAAGAAAACTTTTAAGAAGCAAGGTTATGCTTGCATCATTATTTGGGAGAAGGATTTTAATAGTAGAAATTGGAAAGAAGATATATCGAAGAAGGTTGGAGAAGAAAATGCCGCGGTTTGTAGTACATGAACATTTCGCATCACATCATCATTGGGACCTAAGATTGGAGCTAGATGGAGCACTTATGAGTTGGGCTGTGCCAAAAGAGCCACCTCTAAAAAGCGGAATACGCAGACTTTGTATTCTTGTTGCTCCTCACGATCTTAGTTATATTGATTTCAAAGGAACAATAGAAGAAGGAGAATACGGCGCAGGCAAGGTGGAAATCTGGGACAAAGGAACTTATGTGATGGAGACAAGAAAGGATAATAAAATGGTTTTTGTGCTTCAAGGAAAAAAGCTCAAAGGCAGGTACACCATTCTGAGATTTGACAAGGCAGGACCTAACAACTGGCTGTTATTCAAGACAAAAGAAGAGCATAAAATAGACAAGTAATCAATTATAACACAGTAACATTTATAAACCCCCTCCTGATTCTTGGGCTCATGGCTAAAAAGAAAGAAGCCACAGAAGCTCAGGGAGCTCTGGGGCCACAAAAATCTGGAAGATTTTTGCAGGAAGTCAAAGAAGAAGAGAAAATACCGGAAATAATTATTAAAGGGGATAAATGCATCTCCTGCAATACTAACATTGTCAATGACATAGCTGCTGTCAAGTTTCCCTGCCCTAACTGCGGAAAATACATCATAATAAGGTGCTCTAACTGCAGGAAAATCGTGTCAAAATACAAGTGCCCTGGCTGCGGGTTTGAAGGGCCGAACTAAGAATTCTGAGAGGTAATCAAATATGGCCTTCGTAATAGTAACCCTGAAAATTATGCCTGTCAGCCCAAAGACTGACTTGGAAAAAATCGCGGTAGAGTCGGAGAAGAAGATAATCGCTTATGCAGGCGATGGTGACAGGAAAAAGGAGATAGAGCCGATAGCCTTTGGCTTGAAAGCATTAAAGATGACTTTTGTCATGGACGAGGCAAAGGGCAGCCCCGAGCCATTAGAAAAAGACATTGCCAAGATAAAAGGAGTTAATTCTGTTGAAGTGGTTGATGTGAGAAGGGCGATTGGCTAGATTGCCCTCAAGAATTCTATTAACGGCTCCCATAAGATTAGTAAGCCGACTATTATCGCCAGAATAACACTGAGTAGAACAGCGCCAGCTAGCATATCCTTAGCCTTTCCAATCTCCTCATTATGCGCAGGATGGATTGAGTCAATGAATTTTTCAAAAGAAGTGTTGATTAGCTCAGTTATTATAACCAGGAACGACACGACAAGTATTATTACAACATTGTTTTTAGGAATTCTTAAAATAAGAGAAACCGCTAACACAATTACACCGATTAAAGCCTGAATCCTGATGTTTCTCTCATTAGACAAAGCATGGGCTATGCCTTCAAAAGCTATTATCATGCTTTGGCTCAGGTTCCTCTTAGTCATTGCTAATGACCAGAATTATTTTTTGCTTTTAAAATTTATGATAAGAAACTGCATATCTACTCATAAGCTTTCACAATAACATCAGCAAACCTTTGGACTAGCGGGTATTTTATTGTTAAGTCCTCTCCGCTCTGGTCGTCCTCATCAACGCCTCCTTTGAGGAGGAACAAGGCTCCGTAATCAGTCATGCCTGTTAGCAATTCTTTTCCTGGCTCTTGGAGCATCTCTAAATATTGCTTGTCAATGCTTAGCCCATCCTGAGTTATTATGACATCTACTTTAAGGTCTGACTTTGCGTTCTCCCTCATCTGTTTAGGAGTAATGACTGATATGTTCATGGCTTCCTTGTCAGCCCTGTTAATCCTTATTATTCCGTTCCCAGCAGTTATTATCGGCACGTTGTCATTGCTAATCCTTCCATTACCATTCAGGTCTATGCTTATGCTCTCATTAGCCCCAACATATACTTTGTGAAGAACGTTATACACTATCAAGTCAGCAGTTGCATTCACTCCTGGCTTACCTTCGAAGTAGACGTAGAACTTCTCAAGGCTAGGGTCCTCGAATAATATTAAGTGGGATTCATCGTCAATGCTTACAAGCCTTAAAATATTTGTCAGTCCATTGTACTCCTTGTTGTTGCTTATAACAAAATAATCCTTTTTCTTGACAAAATAATCTGACTTGTTGCTGCCTTCCTGAAAAACAAGATTATACTCTTCATCTCCTGCTTTGAAAGGGCTAAGATAAGCCAGGGGAATATTATAGGACAAGTTTCTCTGGGTGACAAAGCTTAGCTTGTACTTTTCCCTTGTTTTGTCAAACTTGATGTCAAAAATAGGAACCTCTGTTAAGCCTTCATAATCAATATCCAACCGATTGGTGAGAAGGACTTCTGGCTTCTCAAGATAACTCCTTAACCCTGTGCCTGGAATAATCCTTATATCCTCGTCTGCAAGCAACACTACCCTAAGATAATCCTTGCCAAAGCTCACATTAATGACCTCTCCAGATATTGGTTTATTATTAATCCACACTCCGTGCTGGTTCCTGAAGAGCAAAGTATCGGGCGTGCTTACGCCCAGGAGCCGCATTGAGTTGTTAGTGACTTCTTCTATAAAGTATTCATGCCCTAGCAACTGGATTTTCTGCCTTTCAAAGAACTTGAAAATCCCTCCCTGCAATTCTAGTAAGTAGTCAAGAATAGGCTCTCCTTCTTTGAACAAAAGATAAGTTGTGACTAATTCGCTCTCCTCCTCATAGCCAAACACAACTTTGCCTGTTCTTAATTTCAGGAACTGGGCATAATTAGCAGCTCTTGGCCCGAAAGCTTCTGTGCTGCTTCTAACCACGCCTCCTCTCAGCACGTCCCTGAGATGGAAGGCATTAAGCACGCCAATCACATCACTGACGTTCTCACCTATGCTCAGGAGGTTGTAGCGAGAGGCAACCCTGAAACCTGTTTCTGGCAGGTAGCTTGTGAATGACTCCACGAGAATCTTGTTATCACTTACAACATAAGGGTTTACTTGTTTCAGCCTTTCTGCTGCGCTATAATTCCTAATCCTGCTTCTCAAATCCTCTAATACGTCTGCCGGAGTCTTAAGAACAGGCTCTGCCTCTACGTTCAGGTTGCAGTCAATATCACAGGTTACAAGTTCATTGGAACTGCAAACACCATCACCGCAAACACTGGGATAAACAACAGGAGGCGCCTGCTCTTCTGGCTTGCAAGAAGATAAACTAAACAGTAAGATTAATAAAGCAATGCACAATATCCATTCGGCAGTGAATAATTTAGGTTTCATCATTTATAGTTAGTGTGGAGTTGTTTTGGTATATAAATTTTTATGAAAAACACAGATACAGGGGAATAATGATGTTTGGGCTTGGAAAAAAAGAAAAGAGAACTATTAACAGCATGGATAGCGCCTTAAAGATTGTTCAGGACATACAAAGCGCTGGCGGAATAGAGAAGGTTGTTCTTCACTCTAAACACAAGGAATTAAACCTGAGTCAGGATGGCGTTGAGGATTTCATAAAGAAGAATTTCAAGCCAGAGGAATGCTGCTACTATTGCGAAGGGGAATATCTTAAAAAGAAAAGCAGGAATGGCACCAAGCATGTTCTGAAGCTGAGTTATTTTAACAAACTCAGGCAAGAGCCTGTAATCCCCTATGTTGGATTTGCAGGGACATATAATCATTCCCCCTCCACTTCAAGCGATATTCGGACCAACATTTCAAGGAGAGCCACAATAGAATTCTATGTGAAATGATGGCATTCTTGTAATGCCTATTATGAATGCCTCTTCCTCTTATGAGTTTCTTATAAAATTATTCCTTAGGCGAGCAGAAGTTTTAAAAACATGGCTGCGTTCTTTTATTGTTATGGCAGACGAACACAACATAAGGAGCCCGATAGTGTCAGTGCTAGGCCACGTAGACCACGGCAAGTCTTCAATACTTGATGCTATACGCGAATCCCATATTGTTGACAAGGAAGCAGGAGCTATTACCCAGGCCATTGGCGCCAGCATTATTCCCCTTGAGGTGGTTCAGAAGAAGTGCGGGGCTCTTCTTAAAAAATTAAAGATGAAATTCACCATTCCAGGACTTCTTTTTATTGACACGCCAGGACACGCAGCCTTCACCAGCCTAAGAAAACGAGGAGGTGCCTTGGCAGACATTGCCATCCTTGTAGTAGATATTAACGAGGGCTTCAAGCCTCAGACAGTTGAAGCCATAGACATCCTGAGAAACAGCAAGACTCCTTTTGTGATAGCAGCCAACAAGCTAGACCTGGTGCCTGGCTACACCAGCAAGAACTGCGCCATGGTTCAGGACATTAAAGAACAAGCAGAAAGCACCCAGCAACTAATTGATGAGAGACTATACAAGATTATCGGGCAGCTATATGACCGGTTTAAGATGAGTGCTGAGCGCTTTGACAGGGTTGATGATTATACAAAACAAGTCGCGATTATCCCCTGCAGCGCAAAGATAAAGCTCGGGCTTGCAGAGCTGTTAATGGTTCTCACAGGGCTTGCCCAAAAATACCTTGAAGAGAGCTTAAAGATTAATGTGAGCGGACAAGCCAAAGGAACAATCCTGGAAGTCAAGGAAACAGAAGGCTTAGGCACAACCATTGACGTAATCATTTATGACGGAACCCTAAAGGTCAATGACACTATTGTTATAGGAGGAATCCTAGAGCCCTTAGTTGTAAAGGTAAGAGCCCTGCTCCAGCCAGCGCCCTTGCATGATATGCGAGACAAGAAATCAACCTTTACCCATATTAAGAAAGCAGCAGCAGCCACAGGAGTAAGGATTAGTGCTCACGGACTCGAGGAGGCAGTGGCAGGCATGCCCTTGCTCGGAAGCAGCGATGATGAGGAAAGCATTGAAGAGGCAAAGCAAAAAGTACAGGAGGAAGTACAGGAAGTTTTGCTTGACACAGGAAAGAACGGCATAATAATCAAAGCAGACAGCCTAGGAAGCCTGGAAGCAGTTATAAAACTGTTCGGAGAGAAAAACATCAAGATAAGAAAAGCCAGCATAGGAGCAATAACCAAGAAAGACATCACAGATGCTGAGAGCAATTATGAGCAAGACCCTTTTCTTAGCGTCATCATCGGCTTTAATGTTGAGCTCGGTAAGAGTGTTGAATCAGGCAAGAATGTGAAGATAATCCTGGGAGACATTATTTATAAGCTTCTTGATGATTACCTGCTCTGGACAGAAGAGAAAAAGAAAGCTATTGAGGCAGAGCAGCTTGAACAACTCGTAAGACCTTGCAAGCTGGAGATACTGCCCACCTGCATTTTCAGGCAGAGCAACCCGGCAATCGTCGGAGTTCATGTCCTGGTGGGAGTGCTCAAAGCCGGCGTTCCCATTATGAAAACAGGCAGAGTTCTAACAACAGTAAAATCCATACAATCAGAAGGAGAAAACCTTAGCAGAGTAGAGCAAGGCAAAGAAGTAGCAGTAAGCCTTCCAGATGTGACTTGTGGGAGGCAGATTAATGGGAATGATATTCTTTACAGCGCAATACCAGAGCAGGACTTCAGGAAGCTCAAAAAACTCAAAAAATACCTGACAGAGCCTGAAATCCAGGTTATGAAGGAAATAGCAGAGATGATGAGGAAAGACAACCCTGTCTGGGGCGTGTAATGAAAAATGCAGAGACTAACCTTTCTTAACACACGAGAAAACAAGAAAATACTAGACGAGCTCAAGAAGATATACGGCTTCTCAGCAAAACTGGACGGCGCGTTGCTAATAAGCCCTAAACAAAAACTTTACTTGCTCACAAAAGGCCTGGAATTAATCAGGCTTAAAGAAGAAAAACAGCTAAGGATTGACAAAGCAGGACTATACATCGGAGCAGTTGTGCCTGACGGCATAAGGCTAAGCCTTGAAGGCAGCCAACTCATAGGACCCTATGCAACCAAGCATGTTCTTGAGATTGATGAAGAACACCTTGAGCCCTGGGTTAAAGGCGAGGACTTTGATTTGTCAGAGCAGGAGAAAAAACAAGTCAAGGAAGAAGGCTTCTTCATAATAAAGTTTGGCAATGACTTTTTAGGTTGTGCAAAGATAAAGCAGGGGCGAGTGCATAACCTTGTATCAAAGTCCAGGAGATTAAAAAATCTCAATAGATAAAGATGAAACAAGAGAAAAAAATAAAAGATTAAAAAGAAATAATAATCGAATTAAACAATAAAAATTTAAAGAATTTAAAGCACGCCCTAAAGCATATCCTCTATGGGCTTCTCAGGTTTCTTTGGCGTTGGTTGCATAGCCTCCTTAGCTTCCTTTTCCAGGTCAACTCCGAGCTCTTTCAAAGCTGCTATGTGGAGCTGCATTAGCTGCTCAACAATCTGCAATAGCCTGACAAGCTCCTGCCTCTCCTTTGCTAATGTGCTGAGTGAGCCTTTATGAAACCCTGCCTGCTCTTCCTTGCTGGCGCCCTCTATGCCTTGTGCTTTTTCTTCTTTTTTTGCTTCTTTCTTTGCCATAAAAATCAACCTCCAATTAGTATAATGTTTGTATAATATTGAATTCGGTTTGCTCTCAACTTTTTAAAACTTTCCAATATCTTAATAAACAGCACAACAGTACTTTTTTCTATGCATAGCGAGCTTTTCATCCAGAATAACAAGCTTATATCCGAGACGGAATGGGAGCGTGAAATAAAGGATATTCAGAGTTCTATTAAGCACGAAATAGCTGACAGAAGCGAAGCTAAGAAAAGCTTGGCATTAGCATTAACCTGCGCAGTTGAGAAGCGCATCCCAGAAGAAAAATTCGGAGTGTTGTTCTCAGGAGGAGTTGACAGCTCACTCATAGCTTTGCTTGCGAAAAAATCAGGAAAAAACTTTGCCTGCTACACCCTGGGATTTCAGGATGATAAATCCAAAGAGCCAGAGGATGTAAGAGCTGCATTAGCTGTTGCTGAAGAACTAGGTTTGAACATAAAAACAAAAATAATCAACCTTAAAGAAGCAGAGGAGTTGATAAAAAAAACAGTGAAGATAATAGGTCCTGGACTTAACAACGTGGTGAATGTCGGCGTTGGAGGAGTGGTTATTGGCTGCATAGAGCTTGCAAAAAAAGATGGTGTCAGCTGCCTGTTCTCAGGGCTTGGCTCTGAGGAAATATTTGCAGGCTATCACAGGCACAGATTAGCAGAGAACAAGCAAGAGGAGTGCTGGCAAGGCTTGCTGAACATGTATGAGCGCGACTTGTTAAGGGATTTTTCAATAGCAAACCATTTCAAAATAAGCTTGCTAACGCCCTTCCTCGACAAAGAGCTTATCACTACAGCCATGCGAGTGCCTGCCGAGCTTAAGATTGACGAGAAAAATTCAAAAATAATCCTTAGGGAAACAGCAGAAGATTTAGGCTTACCAAAGGAGATTGCCTGGCGAGGCAAGAGAGCAGCCCAGTACGGAAGCAGGCTTGACAAGGCTATTGACAAGCTTGCAAGGAAGAACGGCTTTGAGCTCAAGAAGGATTACTTAAAGAGCCTGGAATAGACGTATAAATGCCTGATTCCTCAAAACTTTTATAAACTTCTCCTCATAACCTCAGAGCATGGCAGACCCTGTTAATCAGTCACTGGAAGTAATCACCGACGTTGGCGAGAAGGTTAGCCCTGTGCTTTCTAACATAGTCATAGCAGTGTTAATACTGCTGCTTGGGCTGATCATTGGCAAGCTAATAGGTAATCTTATCAGGAGGGCTCTTAACGAGGTTCAGCTGGACAAACATTTCAGAACAGCTGTAAGAGTAAGATTTTCTATTGAGAAGTTCATAGCCAACCTCGTCAGCTATATCATCTATTTCATAGCCGTCATCATGTCATTGAATAAGCTTGGCTTGACAACAGCCATTATCACTATCATCACAGCAATCATCGTATTGGTTATTGTTTTGTCTTTCCTCCTGGCTATAAGGGATTTTTTCCCAAATCTGTTGGGCGGGGCAAGGATTAAGACTAAGAAGATTTTCAAGGAGGGAGACGATGTTCAAATAAGAGAGGTAAGAGGGAGGATCACTTATTCAGGATTATTAGAGACCAGGCTGATAACGCCTTATGATGAAGAGGTAATCATACCTAATTCTATATTCAATAAGCGCCAGGTAATTGTTAGGAGGAAAAGCTCTGATAAGAAAATTGAAAAGAAAGCTGATGAGAAGAGATAAGCCAGGGGCTATTAACTGCTTAACTTATTCAAGGGCTTCCAGCATGCTCACAACACTCCAAAGCTGGGTTCTGACAAAAGGCTGGAGGTTAACGTCACTGGAGACTTCATCAAGCTCGTGGATGCACTTGTCTGCCCTTAACCTTAAATCCTTTGGCTTGACATCCTTTAAGCAACTGGTAATGTCTTCAAGTTTGATCTTGATATTCTTAGGAAGAGTCGGGTCTTCCGCTATCTCATTCACTATTTCCATGACATCGCTGACCTTGACCATTTCAATCACGCTCTCTCTCCTTTATTCATTTCTTCAAGCACTTCTTTTTGCAATGCATCAGCCCTTTCCTTGAGCTTAGCCTCCTGCTTTTCAAAGGACTCAACTCTCGTCTGGAGCAGTTCTTTTCTTTCTGCCACGTCCTTGAGAATATCCTCCTTGCTCTTGGACACCATTATGTTGCCTATAATCTTAAATGCTTCTTTTGAAGTCTTCAGTTCCTTCTCAGCAGACTCAAATTCTAGGAGCTGGGCTTGGAACTGCTGCTTTTGCAGAGCAAAGTTCTGAAGGTTCTGCTCCATCAATGACAACTGGTTAATCTTGGCCTGGATTTCCTTGTTCATCATAAACTCCTAGTTCTTTCCTATTCATTCATTATACTTTTATTCTTTAATTGCAGCCTTGGTTGCCTCGTACACGCTTATAAGCTTTGTGATTGAGTTAAGCACAGCCCTTAACGCCGAGCTGTCCTCAGCAGTTATCTTGAAGATTGTTTTGTTCTTCTCCTTTTTTAAATCATAACTTGCTCTCTGGTTCTGGAAAGCCTTTTCCTCTGCTGCAAATAATTTTTCAATGTTATGAGCATCTCCTTCCAGGATTATCTCAGCACTAAGCTTCATCTTCCCTCTACCTTGCCTTGACCTTGGTTATAGTGCTTCTTGACTTAAAGATAATCTTTGAGCCGCAATAAATGCACCTAACACGCCTCTTGATGTTCTCAGTGGATATTACCTTGTTGCAAAAAAAGCATTTGTACTCGCTCATAATGAACACCCTTTATAACTTTTTTAAGCCTCAGCTTCTTTCCCCTTAGCCTCTTCCTGCTTCTTACCAGTCTTTTCCAAGGCTTTTCTCTCTGCCTTCTGCTTTTGGCTTTCCTCTATCATTTCCTTTATAGAAGCTAATTTTCCGACAGTATAAGCCTTATTCGTGAAAGAAGCACCGCATTTTCTGCACTTCCATATGCCTGCAGTTATTCGCCGAACCTTGATATAACTGCAATAAGGACACTTATGCTTCTTCCTCTGCTCAGCCTCAATCTTGCCCAGCTTGAACCTCACAGTCCTACCATAACGTGAGCCAAGCCTCCGTACAGAGCCGTAAGTTGCGCGCTTAACCATGTTTTCACATATTATCATCTATTATTATAAAATATCCTACTCTAGCCGGATTTATCTTTTATTTATAAATCTGATGGTTTTTTATTTGCTGCCAAATTAGAGTGATGTGAGTAATTAGAACTATACAAATATTTTCTATCCCAAAGCAATGAGGATGGCTCCTGCTGCTACCAGTGCAGCACCTATACCCGCTTTCAGGCTTATCTTCTCTCCCAGAAACAATAAGGCCAAGACTATTACGAAAACCACGCTTAGCCTGTCGATGGGAGCCACCTGACTGACTTTGCCATAATTCAACGCCAGGAAGTAGAATAGCCAGGACAATGCACCAACAATTCCGCTCAATATGATGAACACCAAAGCCTTATGGTTGGACACAATCTCTGGAATGTTGCTTAATTTTCCCTCTATTACTACGATTCCGACCAGAAAGAGAGCCATTATTATTGCCCGTATGGCTGTCGCAGTATTGGTATCTACGCCCTGCAATCCTATTTTTCCAAATATCGCTACCAGTGCAGCAGTGATTGCTGAGAGCAGAGCAAATATCAGCCACGAATATTCCATTCTATTAATTTGAGATTTTCTAATTTAAAAATTTAGCGTTATTTATATTATTATATTCTATTAAGAACATGGGGCTGCCCGGACCTTCAGAAAAACTGCGAATACAGCTCTTCATTTGAACCGGGGTCACATGGCTTTTTTGACAATTGCTTGCCTCCCAAACCACGGAGGATGAACCAAGCTACCCCACAGCATCGTGCTATCCTACTGTTGTTTTAAGATAGTCCCACGCAGAGGTAGTCTTATTTTCCCGTAATATGTGACTAAGCTTTCTTTTTTAAATCTATTGGTGAAGCCAAACATTTTCAAAAATCTTTCTATACTGGCTTGTCTTATCAGGAAATAAAAGCTTTTGGTAATAATCCCGTCCTTTCTAGTGTTACCCTTTGTAACCCATATATTCGATGTTTTGATATTTAGATTTAGAAGAAGGGCTTTCATTTCAAATAAAAACTCTTTTCCGTTGTTAATCAACTTTTCATTTTTGTTTAATCCAAACCTTACTACAGGATATTTTTTGCTTTCAAGCCAAAAACCTCCTTCACATTCAAAAGCGACTCTTAAATAATGATAATATAGCTCCTGATTAATTTTAATCCATTCAGGAATTAGAAATGTTTTATTTACTTTGCACCCTCTAGGAGCTCCTGCATGCTCTAAGAATCTGCACACTTCACTTTTAAAGACTCTATACTTATAGCTTTCACCAAATCCAGTGCCTCTTTCTAATCTTCCATTGATTTTGAATTTTTGATATATGAGCCTTTCAAAATCAGATAACATTGAAGTATCTTTTGAACTTAAATAAAAACATTTTAGATCTTCTGCTAAGTGGCCATCGAAGGTAAGATAACTTACAATTTTTGCTAAATTTTTGTCATATGTTGATTCACACATTAATAATTCTAAATAACCATTTGTTTAAATACCTTACGTCGACATGTCCAGTGCCTAATTTTCAGAATTATTCTTATTCTCTGGTTATTTATTATTAGTTATCTTCTCTGTGTGCCTGCACTTGGGATAGCCTGAGCAGCCTATGAATCTGCCGTAGATAGACGTCCTGAGAACAAGGGCTTGGCCGCACTTCGGGCATTTCTTGCTGATGGTATCAACACCATTCTCTTTTTTGATATCAGGATGACTTCCTTCCTGCTTCTTGCCAGGGCATTCCTTGTTAAGGCACACCTCTTGAGGTCTCCTTCTCCTCATAATAATCATTATGATGGGCTTGTTGCAGTGTTGGCACCTCTTCTCTGTGCCTTTTATGCCTCCGCTTTGGGGGATGGTGAACGTGGTTTTGCACTGAGGGTAATTGTCGCAGGCTATGAACCTCATCTTTATTTTGCCTTTTCTTGAGAACTTAATCCTAAGGTTTCCTTGGCAGTTCGGGCACTTGCATACATAACTTTCCTTGCGCATGGTTTCATGGTGAGCTTTTTTCAATGATTCCCCTATTTTCTTCTCATTGGATTTGAACTCCTTGAGGGTTTTGGTAAGAACTTTTTTTGCTTCTTCAAGCACCTCTTCTTTCTTCATTCCTTTCTCCCTGATTTTCTCCATTTCATCCTCAAAGTGCCTGGTTAATTGCTCGTCAACAATCTCAGGGCAGTACTTCTCAAGGGTTTCTGTTATGCGCATGCCGATGTCAGTAACTCTTATTGCCTGCTCAGCAATGTAGTTTCTCTGGTAGAGGGAGTCAATAATGTCTGCTCTTGTAGCCTTGGTGCCTAGCCCTCTTTTCTCAAGCTCATTGATTATGCTTGCGGGAGTGTATCTCTTTGGCGGCTGGGTTTCTTTCTGCAACAAATCAAGCTTTTTAATACTCAATCCCTCCCCAACCCGGAATTCAGGCCACTCCTCTTCTTTCAGTTTCACATAGGGCTCATAAAGCTCATACCAGTTTCTTATTTTTGTCCTGATACCAGTAGCTACGAATACCTCGCTGCTAACATCAATGCGCATACTGACTGATTCCCTGATGGCAGGCGCTCCAAAAGTGGCTAAGAATCTCTTGACAATAAGGTCATAAATTTTTCTCTCTGCATCTGTTAGTTCTTCAGGCATTATGCCTGTTGGGTAAATTGCTGGGTGAGCAGGGTCTGTTTTCTTGCCCTCGTTCGGCTGGAGAAGCTCAAAGCCAATCACCTTGTTAGCTTTGTCCTTGTACTCAGCATTATTCGCCAGCAGGCTGAGGATTCTTTTATAATTAATCTTGTAAGGCAGCTTCTGGGAGCTGGTTCTTGGATAAGATATTAGTCCTGAAGTGTAAAGGTTCTGGCTGATGTCGAGCGTGTGCTTTGGGTTTATGCCAAAGAGCTTGTAAGCCTCTGTTTGCAAAGAGCCAAGGTCAAATGGGTTGGGAGCGTATTGCTGTGCCTCGTTTTTTTCAACAGCCTTCACAAACGCAGGCTTCCATAATGACGCCTGAAACCTGGCTTTTGCTTCGTCATGGTTAAAAAATTTTTCCTTGGCATGAAAAGCTCCTATACGCTTACCTTCTTTTTCTATCTCAAGATAGATTTGCCAGTAAGGCTCTGGCTTGAAAGCAGCAATCTCTGCCTCCCTGTCAGACAAAATTTTTAATGCAGGGCCTTGCACTCTGCCGCTGCTAAGAATCTTGAAAGCGCCTGTGCTCTTAACAGCCAGGGTTAATGCTCTTGAGATGTTGATGCCGTACATCCAGTCCAGGAAATGCCTGGCTTCACCAGCATTGGCTAATCCCCAGTCAATGTGCTTTGAAGCATTCTCATAAGCCTCGACTATGTCTTCTTTTGTCAGGGTGGAGAACTTCATCCTTCCAGCATCCTTCTGCTTGCAGGCAAAGCGTATACAGTTAATGCCTATAACTTCTCCCTCAGTGTCATAGTCGCAAGCCACTATGAAATGATTGGCTTTCTTTGACAGCTTCTCAATAGCATTAAGGTACATCTTTGAGAAAGCAGCCTTCTTGCTAATATCGCTGCTCGGACTCCATTGCAAGTCGAAGCTCGGATAAGTAAAGGATTTCTTTTTTTCAGCGACTGTGTAAAGGTGGCCAACAGCGCAGCTAACCACGATTGGCTTTTTCTTGTGCTCCAGCTCATAATAAGGAACCTTGCCAATATGCTGTTTTATCGGTGTTTTGTCGCCGAGAGCCTCAGCAATCCTCTTAGCAGCATTAGGCTTCTCACTGATGATTAACTCATAAACCATGCCAGCATGAATTTCAGGCTTCATATAAAAACTTATGGTTTTTAGATTTCAGAAACAAATTTGTTTCTGAACCAGCAACCTTGTTGCTGTTTTTTATTGATGAGTGAAGAAAAAGTTTTTATCGCCGATAAATCATCGCCACTCACTGTGCCCGAATTGTATGATTAAATCAACTTCGAGCTTTTCTGCCTGGACAGGAATATCGCATGCGCCAAAGCAGCTGCCAGCCCAGAACAATAATCTAGTATTCTTGTCAATGTTTTTCTTCAGATATTCACGGATTTCCTTTGCTTTTGGCTTCAATCCGTCAGGCAACTGGATGAGAACAGTCTTGGCTTTGCTCAAAGACTTGTCTTTGGCACTCAAAATCTTATATTTTGATGTCTCATTTATTATCTTCTCAGCCACTTTATCAAGTTCCAAATCATAATCATTCATCATTCTGCATCTAGAAAACTTGTTTTGGTTTATAAAAACTATTTTTTTATTGCGCCTCAAGCCGGCGGGGCTTAGAAAAATTTATTGCGCTTCCTCAGAAGGTCCTTCTTTAGTCTCCTCAGTTGCTTCTTCATCAACGCTCTCTGCGCCTTCTTCTTCAGGTGATTCCTCGCTTGTTTCTTCTTCTGCAACTTCTTCTGCTGCTTCGCCTTTTTCCTCTTTCTCTTCTTTTCCTTCTTCTTTAGCTTTTTCTTTCTTCTCGCCTGTTTCTTCCTCTTTAGCTTCCTGCTCTTCCTCGAATTCTTCTTCCTCTTTTGGGAGCGCCTTGGCCTTTCTGGGAGTGAAAACCTTGACTCCTTCCCTTTCAACAAGCTCAAAGGCTCTTATCTCAGACTCTCTTATAGGAGTGATCTTTGCTGCCAGGCCGCCAAGGTGTTTCTGAAGCTTATACCCTAGTATCTCCTCTACGAGCTTCTCATAGGTGAGCTTGCCTACCAGTCTTGCTATTTCATCCCTCAGGCTCGTTCTTATGCTGGCTGCGGCCGGATTTTTAACTAGGTTATTGGTTATTAGCAAAGGCTTGATTCTTACCTTCTTATTATCTAGCGTGACCACGATTAAGGAATCATCAATCTTGGTCTTGCCTCTCCTCACAATCCTCTTGACGCTGCTGGGCATCATTTCAAAGCCAAGAGTCTCGGTTAAGCCTTTTCCTTCTTTTACATCATAAATCCTGAAGAGGATGTTTATGTGCTGGCTCCTGGGATTGCCTGTTAGGCCCATCATGTTAACAGTTATCTTCCTGTTAATCATTGCCTTGGATTCATAGAGGTAAATCTCTCCCATTACTTGCTCCTTGAACAGTTGAGGCGCTAGCACAGGGAACCATTTCTTCTTTCTTACTTTCTCTGCAGCAGTCTGTTGTTTTGCCATCTTATTTCTTTCTCTGGAAATATGAGCGGTTTATAAAGATTATTGTTAGAAGTGCTACCGAGCAAATCAAGTTGCGAGTGTAGCATACCTTTGCCAGCTTTTTGTAAAAGCTGTCAGATATCAATATTCCCTGCTTCCAGGGCGTGCTCTTCTATGAATTTTCTCCTTGGCTCTACCTCGTCTCCCATGAGTATGGCGAATATCTCGTCAGCAGCAATAGCATTCTCGATAGTGACTTTCTTTAATATGCGACAAGTAGGGTTCATGGTGGTTTCCCATAACTGCTCAGGGTTCATCTCTCCAAGGCCCTTGTACCTCTGCATGCTCACGCCCTCACCAAGTTTTTTTATAAGCGCGTTCTTATCAGCTTCTGTCTGGGCATAATACTTTTCCTTGCCTTTCCTGGCCAGGTAGAGGGGTGGCTGGGCAATGTACACATATCCTTGCTCTATAAGCTCCCGCATATACCTGAAGAAAAAGGTTAAGAGTAATGTAGCAATGTGGTTGCCGTCAGTATCTGCGTCTGTCATGATTATGATTTTGTGGTATCTGAGCTTGTTAATGTCGAATTCCTCTGCAATGCTTGTGCCCAGAGCAGTTATCATGTTTACTATCTCCTGGGAGCTCATCACCTTGTTAATCCTTGCCTTTTCCACGTTAAGGATTTTTCCCCTGAGAGGAAGGATTGCCTGGAATTCCTTGCTACGAGCTTGACGGGCACTTCCACCCGCAGAGTCTCCTTCCACAAGGAACAATTCGCATTTTGCAGGGTCTTTTTCAGAGCAGTCAGTAAGTTTTCCTGGCAGGGCTGCTGTGTCAAGAGCGCTCTTCCTCCTTGTAAGCTCCCTAGCTTTTCTCGCAGCCTCTCTTGCCTTTGCAGCAGTTACAGCTTTCTCAACAATTCCTCTTGCAACAGCAGGATGCTCACCCAGAAAAGTGCTTAAACCAGTGCTAACCATTGAGTCAACAATTCCCTTGACATTCAAGTTTCCCAGCTTGGTCTTGGTTTGGCCTTCGAACTGAGGGTCAGGGATTTTAAGGGCAATAACAGCAGCCAAGCCTTCCCTTACATCCTCGCTTGTGAGCTTGAACTCACTATTGCCAAAATTCTTCTCAGCATAAGTGTTAAGAGTCCTTGTCAAAGCTGTTTTGAATCCTGTTAGGTGAGTGCCTCCTTCTGTCGTGTTAATGTTGTTCACAAATGAGAATAAGTTCTCGTTATAGCTGTTATTGTACTGGATTGCCACTTCCAGCTCAACATCCTCTTTTATGGTTTTAAGATAAATAATCTCGTGCAATGGGCTCTTGTTCTTGTTAATGAACTCCACAAAACTCCTGAGCCCTCCTTCATAAAAGAATTCATGCCTTAAATTATTCTTCTCATCGATGAATACTATCTTTAATCCTTTGTTAAGAAAGGCAAGCTCCCTGAACCTGTTCTCAAGAATTTCGTCAGAGTAACTTATTCCTTCCTCAAATATCTCCTTGTCAGCAAGAAACCTGACTTTAGTCCCTGTCTTGGCGCCTTCGTACTTGCCAATTACCTTGACAGTAGCTGCGGGTTTTCCCCGGCAGTATTTCTGATAATAGATTGAGCCTTCCCTGTAAACCCACACTTCAAGAACTTCGGACAATGCATTGACGACGCTCACTCCTACTCCGTGCAGCCCTCCTGAAACCTTGTAGGCTTTCTTGTCAAACTTTCCTCCTGCGTGCAGCTTGGTCATGACCAGCTCTATGCAGTTAACCTTGTACTTGGGATGAATCTCAGCAGGAATTCCTCGCCCATTATCCTCAACAGTCACTGAATTGTCCTTGGCAATGGTGATAATTATCTCGTTGCAAAAACCTACCATTGCCTCGTCTATTGAGTTATCAACCACTTCATAAACAAGATGATGAAGCCCAGATGAGCTGGTGCTGCCTATGTACATGCTAGGCCTTTTCCTGACAGCATCCAAGCCTCCCAGCACAGTGATTTTGCTTGCATCATAAACATCCATTTTAACAACCTTAAAAATTAGTTTCTCGTCGAAAAAACCTATACTTAAGAATACTTTTATCCCTTATAAATGTTGCGATTTGCAAAAGCATTTTTCATGCCTTTTGCAATCAACAACGCTTTTTTAGTTGTTGTTTTAGAACGCGTTTTTAGGGCTTAAAAGTGGAGAATTGAAGGGCTTTTGGGCTCGTCGATGACTTACTTTTTCTCATACCTGTTGTTATCTCTTCCATAACACTTATTCATTACTCTATTAAAAGACTCGTCCAAATCGATTCTCTGAGAATTTGCTAAGCAGCACAGGGTAAATATTATGTCTCCGATTTCTTCTCCCAGGTTTATCTTGTTCTCGTCGGGTTTTTTCTTCTTAGGGCCCCACACGTCATTAATCTCTCTTGCTAGCTCACCAACTTCCTCTGTTAATCTCGCTAGAATTTCATGCGGTTGCCAGTATGGAATCTTATATTGTTTAGCCCAATCATCAACTTGTTTCTGAACATTTTTCAATGCCATATTAATTGGAGAAAAAGGCTGAGTTTATAAAAATTTTGAATAAGCTTTTTTATTCGTCAAGCAACGTCGTAATAACAGGCTTCTCTCTCACTATCACTGTGTGCTCTGCCTGGCTGACTATGCCGTGAGCCTTGTCTGGAAGAGGAGGATATTCCCTAAGAACGTCCATGTGCTTTAAGTCCCTGATTGCAAAGCTAGTCTTGCCAGCTCCGTGCTTCTTAACAACCCATCTCAAGGCAAAGGGTAACTCATTGTATTCTTCCAAGTCTCTGAGCACCTCCCTGGTTATTGGGCTCCTGATTGGCTTTTTGCCTGTGAGTGAGAACAAGGCAGGGTTGCTGCTCTCATAGATTATGCCTGCTCCTGTGCTTGCAAAAGGCTCTATAGCAATCACCTGGTTTTCTTTTAATTTTTCCTGGCTGCCCGTGTCAAAGTTAGGAATGCTAGGTGCGTCGTGGATAACAAACCTGTCTAAGCCGTGGCCTGATAAGTTCCTGATGGGCGCAAATCCTCGCTTGGTAATCTCGTTGTGAATGGTTCTTCCTATCTCGCTTATGGTTATGCCCGGCTTTATTATTCTTAGTGCAGAATTAAGCGCTTCCCTGCTTGCCTCTGCGAGCAGCTTTAGTTTTGCATCATTGCTAAGAACAACTGTGATTGCTGTGTCACCAACAAAGCCATTGACGTGCACTCCCACGTCCAGTTTGGCAATATCTCCTTCCTTGAATATTGTTTTGTCGTCGTCAGAAGGATAATAGTGGGCAGCAATATCATTAAGGCTTATCTGAGGGGGGAAAGCAAATTCTCCTCCCAGCTCCATGATTCTTTTCTCAATCTTGTCTGTGACTTCAAGAAGGCTGGCTCCGACCTTGATTAGGCCTGCTCCATAATTCAAAGCCCTAGCTGCTATTTTGCCTGCTTTTACATAAGCATCAAAGGTTTCCTTGTCCATGCTTAGATAGAGAAATACAGGAATATAAAAAGCTAATGAAAAAAGGCTTTACTCCTGAGAAAACATTCTGGCTTTTTCATTGATTATCTCTGTAAGCTCCTCACATCCAAATGGTTTGGAAAGATAACTAAGCTCTGTGTAGTCGATTCCCTTGCATAAGAGATCCATTTTGAAGTTTTCCTTGTCACTTGTGAACACTATTGTTCTCTCGCCGAGATTCGCGTATTTGCCAGATTCTTTGAGTTTGGCGTAGAACTCTACTCCATCCATAACAGGCATGTGGTAGTCAGTGATTATGAGGTCATATTGTTTGCTTAGGGCTTTGTCCAAGGCATCTTTTCCATTCTCTGCAGTTGTTACATTATGTTTTAAATCCTCTCTGATTACCTGAGCAAACAGAGTCCTTATGCTCTGCTCATCATCTGCAACCAAAACCTCAAGCTTTTTGCCCATGATTTCACCTTTTAGCTAGTAAATTATCGCTACAACCACTCTTTTTATCTGCTCAAACCTTATTTTTCCAGGGTCACTGACTGGGTTGTTGTCTCCTTTCAGAACAAAGTAGGTGCCTTTCTCGTCCTGTCCCTTGTACACAATCCGGTGGATTATGCTGCCTTCTGCATAGTCAGACTCATAGGCAACAATGTCGCCAACATCAATCTCGTCTTCTGATTTTGGGATTATCTCGATTGCATGGGCTCCTGCGTCAATAACAGGGTCCATTGAGTTGGTGTCTGTGAATGATGCCCATTCTGCTCCTTTGATGTTAAGAACAACCTTTTCGTTGGTTACAAGGATGTCGTCTTCAAGTATTCTGTCAAGCGGCGAGGCTATTTCAGTTCCGCTTTCATGCAGCATGGCCATTGCTCTGCTCAGAACATTTTCAGTCTGGTATTCGTAGCCTCCTGCATCATTGTTGCCTGGCAGCAATAACTCGCTCTGGGCTGATGCATAATAGGAGTAGATGTTTGTGGCTATGACTCCTAGAAGGAATACGCAGATTAACAATAGTATCTTTTTGAACATCTTATCCCTCGAATATGTTCTTAGATGGTGTTTATCATTTATAAATCTTTCGGTTTATAACCACTACAAAGTAACAAAAATAAATTGTTTTTTCAAAAGAGCCATAGCGGACAGATAGAATTACGAATTTATAAATATTTCGTTACTAAACAGTGATAATGACACTTTTTCTAAAATCTGTTATTGTGTCCCAAGGCAGTGAAATGACTGAATAGCGACGGAAGAGAAAGTCATGAAAACCCAAAAAATTGTTTAAAATCCGTTTTCACGACGTGGTAATTATAATTCTGTGAGTATAAATTTTTTTAATATTAATTACTGATAAGTAAATACGCTTGTTAGACATCTACTTTTTTAAAGCTTCACCATATATAACATTTGTGGCGCATCGAAGACTAAACAATCTTTCAAGAAGATTAGGTATTGGTGTTGGCGTTGTAATTATTTTATTCCCAATTCTATCCCGGAGTTTGCCATAGGTTTTTGGGGTGTCGGGTGTCATCATGATTCTGCCATCTGGTAGGTCAAGAAATCCTGCAGGTACAAAATGTCGTTCATTAGAATCAACCATAATTATCTCAGTCCCATAAGATTTTGCAATCTTATCAAAAACCACTTCATTTCTTTGGTAAAATTCAGGATCAACCAATAACAAAGAAATATCATCGCTCTCGTATCTGTTTACATGATAATCTATATGATTTCTGAAGTCTTCAGGAATATAATCTTTATCTCCGATTTTTGCAGCAATTGGTTCCATGAAATAGATTTTCTTTTTTGGGAAAAACTTATCTCGTTTTTTAACATGTGAAGATGCAATTATAAAATCATCAAGACATATCCATAGCCCCCCCTCCCCAAATTTGCTTAAGACTACATCTATGCTTTTTAGATTATAATTCCATCTTATATTATTTAGCCAGTCAGGTTTTCTTCTAAAACCATTCTTCCAAAACCATTTGTGAATTTCAGTATTTTTGATACCAGCTGGTTTAACTACACCCTTCTTTTTGAATATTTCACTGTTTAGATATAAGGTATTATCATGAAGGACAAAGGAATCCCTCGGATTCATGTGCCCAGCAAGGTAAGGATCATTCTCATCGAATACAGTTATTCCTTTTGCTTTTGCTGCTTTCCATAATTGTGGTGCATAGCACTCATACCACTCACTTTCACCACTCGAGCTTACGATAATTGTCGGATTATAATTCTCATCTTTCAATTTTTTAGCTATGCTCAAAACTTCCTTATTTACATCAGAAAGAATATCTTTGTCTTCATCCTCTAAGTAGATATCAGAATCTGACAAGATGTAGATAGTGTGTTGCATTTTATTTTCCCCAATGTTTTCTTGATTTTTAGTCCATTATAGGAGAATTTAAAATGATTTATAAATCTTTCGTTAATTAACCACTAAATAGTAGTTATTTAATAAATGGAGCTGAAAAATCAATGGGTTGACTGTGTGCGTGGAGTTGCTTCGCCATCGAATTGCTCAGACTCGATTGCCAGGGCAATCTTCTCAAGCACTGAAGGCTCTGTAATGTCCCTGATCTTTCCTTCTGAGCCCGCGACCTTGAAAAGCTCATAAGCCACAGATGGTATTAACATGCCGTGTTTCACAGGGAATTTGTCTAGTTCATTAAAAGGGACGATGTAATGTTTTCCATCAACACGAACTCCCTGATATTGTGCTTTATCGCAGCAACCTATCTCTAGATCGTCAGAAATAAAGTAAGACTTAATCCCCAGTTCGGGTATGGCAATTGTTTTTCCGTACATTTGGTCACCTCTTCTATGGGCTTTTTCTTTTTAATAGCATCTATTATTTATAAATGTTACGGAAATGTTGCCATTAGTCAGTGATGACTGGGTTGTTTCTGCTATGTTCGGGCACTTGTGCCTTTGTTTCGCAATCATTTCCGCAGAAGTCCTGCGAAAAAACTTTTATGGAATCTCGGCTCGATCTTTGTTTAGTGAACCACTAAGCTTTGGCAGCCATTGGTGGTTCTTCTTCACGAGAGTGATTTATTGTTTTATAAATCTTGTCCCGAGTTTGTGAAAAATTGAGCTTTGAAACAAATAGAAAAAATATGAAATCCCAGCAGTTTTGCTTGACTATTCCGACAAAGCGACCATTATTATTAAGGTTGTTGTTGCCATTCAATCCGTTATAATTGTTGTTGAGGAACAACAGGCGCCCCGAGGTTAGCCCTTTTATCTATAGTTTTCACCACTACTTCATTTCTGTCGTAGTTGTATTTTATAGCATTTCCGCAAATGCCGTAATGAAAGAGCATGTAGTCCAGCTACTCCGTTGACATAATCCTTGCGGAGGATTATGCAGTGCTGGGATGTTATCATGAAAAACATAGCCAGTATATAAAATTTATTAGAAAAATCAGGCCATTATTTTTTTTTGCGCTGCGCCTCTGGCGCTACCCCGACAAAGCGACCAACATTACCAAGGAAGCTGCCACTCAACCCGCTAAAATTGCTGCCGAGGAACAACAGGCGCCCCGAAGGAACTGAAGCATCTCTTCCATTAAATGGATGGTAGTTGCCTAAATTTCCTTTTTTGCTTTTCGCTAAATCGTAGTATTTTTCTAGATTTTCTATTCCTCCTGCTCTTGCAATAACCAGAGGATTATTAATGAATCCAGCTTTTTGATGATATCCTGAACTTGTCCCCTGAGCCATTACGTAAGGCATAACAACGCCAAACTTGTGAGGCAATGATTTTATCCCTTTTTTTATCTCATCAAACCTATAAATCTGAATGCTCGTATTATCTGGAAGCTTCCCATCGAGAATATTATCAAATTCTTTGCCAACATACTTAGCACTACCATCAATCATTCCATCTTTATCAGTATATGCTTTATCTATCCTATCAGGAGTTAATATTCCGCCGCCATTAACAATAACAAGAACAGGCTTGTCTTTATCGTAAAACCTTCCTTTTTTGTCTAAGCCAATATTTTCTTCAGTGTGAACTGAATACCAATTCTTCCAAAAATCATGAGTCTTAGCAGCCTTAACCTTAGCAGCAATCAATTCAGGCATATTAACAACAATACCACCAACAGTAGCGTGATCTAACGCTTGCTTTAATGCGACAGGAATCTTAGAATCATAAAAAGGTTTGCCATTCTTAATAATATCTTCAATGCTGAAAGCGGAAACATTTTGAGCAGTAACAGGATCAACCTTAGGAGCAGCCTGTACAGGAGCATTCTTTCTGCTCAAATACCGTTCAATTATTATCTTTTCCTCAGGAGACAACTCAGACGTCATTGTTTTCCTCCTTTGTGTGCTCTGTAGCATCCTGATACGAATGTTATCATTGTCTTTGCCAAGTCATTGTCGCCTTTTACTGGAAATACAGGCACTCCAATGCTGGTCAAGTATTCTGAAAATGCCGAATTATTTCCTATCTGTATGTGCGCGTAATTCACTCCTTTTTGCTTAATCTTATCTTCGAATCTGGCTTTTTCATCGTCGCTGATGCTTAATTCTCCATCAGATATTGATAATACTAATGAATCCTGCTGCAATTCTTTCTCTAGCCCATCTATATCCAGTGATGTTCCGCCTGAAGGAGCGCTTAATAATGATTTTGCTACATCCTTGCTATTACCCCTGACTCCAGATTCTCCAGAGAATCCTATTGCGGCACTCTCGATGTATCCAATTATTCCTTGCCTTTCAAAGAAGTTGTCTATTCCAAAATATCCTTTAAGTGCATAATGATACTTACTGTTGTCGCCCCATGGAATGAATGTAGTGCTTCCAATGTTTGAATCACCATCTGGAGATTGCGCCATGCTTCCTGACCTGTCCATCAGTGCAAGCTTGAATTTTGGGAAATTTCTTGGATGAACCTTATATGATACCGGGAATAATATTTGATGTTTGCTTGTCTTGATGTTTAATTCTCCATCATTGTCGAATCCAACTCCTTTATATTTGAATTTTCTCTCATCTTCTTTGATGAATCTTCTCCCATAATCTACTAATGGCATTCCTTGACTGTCAGTATACGAAGATGTTTCTATACGAATATCTTTAGATATCTTCTTGTACAAATCATATAATTGCTCCTGAAAATCCCTATGCGTAGCTGCGCCCTTTCCTTCCTTGTACCTCTTGTATGCTATTTCTTGCTTATTCTTTGGAAGCTTCATCTCCTTATCAAAAGGATTCTCTCCGCCAGAACCAAACATTTCTTCTTTAGGCATCTTATCAATTAAATCAGCAAGGTTATCTGCGAAACTGTATGCTAATGCAGTCCATAACTCTTCTCTCTCTTCCAAGTTGTAATTGAATAATTCTTTGAATTCTGGCTTTTCATGAAATTTTGTTAAATATTCTGCTCCAAGCCTTGATTTTATATCATTCAAGAAACTTTTTACTGCGCCGCTGATTTTTGCATCATTTGTGTAGAATCTTTCAAGCAGACCATGTTCTTGAACAGCCCCTCCTAGCATAAGGTTTATCTTGATAAATGCTTCATAGAATTTTGAATATTTGCCATTCTCTGAATTAACCAATCCTTGATTATTCCAGAACAATGTTTGCCCAGAAAAATCCGTACCCTTACGGCAATTAATATTATCAAGAACATCTTCGAATGCATTAGTAACATAATCTTCCAATCCAGACTTACCTTTTTGGCTCAGCGCTTTATTTACTGATTCCTTTATTGCATCATGCATTTCCACAGTATAAGGGCAACCTAATCTTGTGCCTGCTGGCTTTTCCCTATGCCCCATCTCGTGGTCTAGAATATCTTGCCCAACTTTCAGTGCAGGGTTTTCCATTCCCTTATTTCTAGCATATTTTTGTGTTTTATCATCGGGAATTAAGTCTAATTCTGCGCCATACTTTATGCTAATATTCTTCCAATCAGTTGTAATATGTGCAGACAAGCTATTGCCAGGAACTTCAGAAACATCTAATCTAACTCCAACTAATCCAGTCCTGTTCTTTTGCTTTTCAAGCTCTTTTCGTAATTGTGGTAATTCCATGACTACACCGTTATTTTTTTTTGCGCTGCGCCTCTGGCGCTACCCCGACAAAGCGACCAATAATATCAAGGTTGAGGTTGCCATCCAAACCGTTATAACTGCCGTAGAAGAACAACAGGCGCCCCGAAGGAACTGAAGCATCTCTTCCATTAAATGGATGGTAGTTGCCTAAATTTCCTTTTTTGCTTTTCGCTAAATCGTAGTATTTTTCTAGATTTTCTATTCCTCCTGCTCTTGCAATAACCAGAGGATTATTAATGAATCCAGCTTTTTGATGATATCCTGAACTTGTCCCCTGAGCCATTACGTAAGGCATAACAACGCCAAACTTGTGAGGCAATGATTTTATCCCTTTTTTTATCTCATCAAACCTATAAATCTGAATGCTCGTATTATCTGGAAGCTTCCCATCGAGAATATTATCAAATTCTTTGCCAACATACTTAGCACTACCATCAATCATTCCATCTTTATCAGTATATGCTTTATCTATCCTATCAGGAGTTAATATTCCGCCGCCATTAACAATAACAAGAACAGGCTTGTCTTTATCGTAAAACCTTCCTTTTTTGTCTAAGCCAATATTTTCTTCAGTGTGAACTGAATACCAATTCTTCCAAAAATCATGAGTCTTAGCAGCCTTAACCTTAGCAGCAATCAATTCAGGCATATTAACAACAATACCACCAACAGTAGCGTGATCTAACGCTTGCTTTAATGCGACAGGAATCTTAGAATCATAAAAAGTATTACCATTCTTAATAATATCCTCAATGCTAAAAGCAGAAACATTCTGAGCAATAACAGGATCAACCTTAGGAGCAGCCTGTACAGGAGCACTCTTTCTACTCAAATACCGTTCAAGTATTCTCTTATCATCAGGAGACAATTCCGAAGTCATTTTTATCAACCTATTTTTTGCTTTTATGTGCTTCTGCAATGAATTCTTGTATCTGTTTTCCCTTTTCAGTTGGGTTTTCTGCCTGCATATCTGCGTACGTGCTTATAGCATTTCTTACTGGCATCCATTTTCCTTCTTGAGATGCAATATCTTGAAGCAAGGCATCATCTTTTTTGCCAGCTTCTGCAAGCAATAATGCCTCTTCCAAAACATCCACTTTATTTATGATTTCAGCCCTATTTTGGGAATCAGGTCCTAGCAAGCTGTCAAATGCTGAATAAGCATCTCCATTATGTGCCATATCGACATATGTCGGTGATAATACTCCTGAAAAAGGCACAGTCAATCTTAGACTATCAAGGAATAAATCCACAATTCTAGGATTTTGACCTCTTTCTTTAGCTATAGTTTCAAGAGAATATGCTAATACCATTCCACCAAATACTGCCCTCTTTGATAATGGATGAATCTTATTCTCATCAGTGTCAGTTCTTATGCCTTCTGTTTCTGCCCATCTTGATCCCAGAGCTCTCTTACTGTGCTTTTCAACATTCTCGACATAATCCAATCCTTTAGTCAAGTATACCCCTAAAAGTGGCAATATCATCGAAACATTTCTCTTCCCGAATTCGTTATGCATTGCCAGTATGCTATCCGAAATGTCTTTGTTTTCAGGCATGCTCGCCCTAGGATTTTTCTTTCCTGAAAATATCCTTAAATCATCAAGTTCTGTGGTGCAATAGTCAGGATAGTCAAGTTTTATTATCATGTGCATTCTGTCAAGCAACGCCCTGTCTGAATTTGATACTCCTACATATTCGCCATTGCCAAGGTTTCCTGAAGCATAGCCTACAGTGTACCCATTTTTACCTAGCTGGAATATTTTTCCATTGTGAACTAATTTGCCATCCATGAAATCGAAGAAATAGTTCTGTACTATTGGCGGAGCTCTGTTTAACTCATCAGAATAGTACATCATCTTATTCACATTATCTGTAAGCTCCACTAATTCTTTATCTGTCTTTACATCTTTTAATTTTCCAAGATTTACTTGCTTTAATAACTCTGATGGCTCGAAATCTGGGCGACCCATCATGTAGCAACTATTATCTCCAAAATATCCGATTAGGTCGTTTGCCAGTTCTGTCTTTCCTTCACCAGTATCTCCGACTAAGTATACGTTTAGGCCTGCAAGCAGAGGTGCTTTTAATATTATATCTCTGGCATTGTACGGGATTCCCCCCATAATTAGTTCTCTAGTATTGATATATCTTCCAGCATCAAGTTTGTCAAAAGTGTCTTTAAGAGTCATCTATTTCACCTTTTGTGTTTATATTTTCATCTAGAATTTTTATCTTTATTTCTACAAGCATTTTCGGTCTTAATTTTTCCCTCAGAAAGGAAGGTATAATTATTACTGCCTGCGGTCCCTGTTTCGAAATCTGCTTTGTTAATGTGAATTCGTTCATAATGCTTATCCTCATAAAATCATGTCGCACACATGAAATCTATATGTTATTACTATGTAGTAGACATTACTCATATTTAAATGTTTCGGTTTTAATACCACTCTTAAGTGACTAAATTAGTGAGTTTTACTATGACAAAACTAATTAAACACACTTCAAAAAAGACTGAAAATGACTAAATTTACATCTAAAAACGCTACCTATGAGGAACTATGCACATACGACAACCTATATTCTGCTTATGAAAAAGCAAGAAAACACAAGACACTAAAACCATACGTAATAGAATTTGAAAAAGAACTCAGAAAAAATCTGCTCCAATTACAACAAGAACTCATAACACAAACATATAAACCCAGACCACTAGAAAATTTCATCATAAGAGAACCAAAAACACGCAAGATCAGCAAATCAGACTTCAGGGACAGATTAATACACCACGCAATATGTAACATAATAGAACCAATATTCGACAAGACATTCATACATGACTCTTACGCTAATCGCATAGGTAAAGGAACACTCAAAGCCATAGAACGATTTGACGAATTCAAAAGAAAAGCATCAAAAAACCTTAGCAAGAAATGCTATTTCCTAAAAGCAGATATTAAACATTATTTCGACAATGTCGATCATCAAATACTCTTAGGATTAATCAGAAGAAAAATCTATGATGACAAAATAATCTGGCTAATAGAACAAATACTACAAAACCACAAGGCAGAAACCGAAGGCAAAGGGATGCCGCTAGGTAACCTCACCAGCCAATTCTTTGCCAATATTTACTTGGATGAATTAGACCAATATGTAAAACATCAGCTCAAAGCAAAATATTACATAAGATATGTTGATGACTTTATAATACTAGGCACATCCATAGATACACTTATAGAAGATAAACTGGCAATAGACTCATTCCTGAAAAAAAGATTAGATCTAAAACTACATCCAGACAAATCTAAAATATTCAAATTGGAGAAAGGCGCTAACTTTCTAGGATTCAGAATATTTTACCACCACAAGCTTGTACGAAAGAAAAATATAAAGAAATTCGACAGAAAATTTCAGATTCTAAAAATGGATTATGAGCAAAATATTATTGGCAGAGAAAAAGTTATTGAAAAATTTGAGGGATGGCTAACATACATAAGCCACGCCAATACATACAAATACAGAAGACACCTAACAAGACAATTAAATCAAAATTTTCCGATACTACCCCTGACAGAAATTGCTAACATCAAAAAGCACGAGAACCATATCAAGAGAACAGAAAATAGTGAATTCGAATACAGCCCACAAAAAACACTTCAATTATACACCAAAGGATTCGGCATCAAAAAATTAGCTGAACAAAGAAACATAAAAGAATCAACAGTCTGGAAACATTTAGAAAAACTAATAGAATACAACAAATTATCAGTATGGGCAATTCTACCAAAAGAAAAAATAGTCATGATACAACAAAAGATATATTCAGAAAACGATACCCTCAAAGAAATCAAACAAAGACTAAACAATGATAGAATAACATTTGATGAAATAGGCTGTGTCTTAGCCGACATAAAGTCGAAAAACAAAAAGAAGAACATACTATTTCACTCGACATGGTATCAAAGAAGTTATTGTTCTAGAAAATGCTTTGGAAACCGAAAACAAAGAGAAGTATGCAAAAGTCGATTTGATGAGTTCACAAAGAAAAATCCATTATTAACAATAAGCAGAAAGGAATTTCTGGAATTATTCAACAATCATATGAATATTTGCATATTGCCAGAAAAAGAAAAGAGAATATACATGTCCTGGCAAGAATTCCAAAAAACCAAGAAAAAACAGGCTAACACAACAAAAGCCGTATTACGTTTTCCGACCTAATCATATCAATTATGGCAGCTTCGTCATAGTTTGAGGTGATGCCATTTTGGTATTCGAATACAAAAGGGAACCTTTAGAAGATGACGAGATCTTGGCACTGAGGAAAGCTTGCAGCAACTTCGAAGAAGAGCTAATAGTAAACGTCCTATTAGAGACTGGTATGAGAGTTTCTGAATTCGCCAAGCTAACCGAGGACGAGATTAGCTGGCAAAGAGGATGCATAACAACAATAGGCAAAGGAAACAAAAGAAGAGTAATACCACTAAGCAAAACAGCAAGATTCTACCTAACAAACTACTTCAAAGAAAAGCCCAAAATTGACATGAGCCCAAGGCTCATCCAGATGCGCCTCAAAAGAGTAGCAGACAAAGCTCGAATAAGAAAAACAGTAACACCACACGTTTTAAGGCATACTTTTGCAGTCTGTTATCTTCACAGGGGTGGTAATATTCGGGCTTTGCAGGGCATTCTAGGGCACAGCAGCCTAATAACAACAGACATATACCTAAACTACAGCGGACAAAGAGTAATCGAAGACTTCAGCAAAATATGGGAGCAAGAGCCAAAAACAGAAACAAAAAAAGAAGAAAACCTATTGAAGTATTTTGAAAATGAGTGAAAACAAGAAAGAGAACCCTAAATTAGAATTATTAACAGTCATAATAATAACTTCAAGCCTTGTAATTTACAAGTTTGTCAACCAAACAAACACCGACTTACTAATTAACACAACGATAAATATCGCAACGGGTATTTTTGGCATGATTACAATAATTTTGGTATCTGTTTTTTCCTTGAAAGCTTTTTTTGAACAAAAAGAAAACTTTCTAACAAAAAATCATGTAAGAATACCCTTAATAATTCTCGGTGCTCTTTGTATAATAATTCCTGGATTAAACCTTGACTACCTGACAATCACATCGGCAAAAATAATCTCAAAAATAAACCTCAATAATACGATGATTGCCTTGATATTGATTTCTTTTTTCCTGACGACTGTTCTAATAATTAATCAGCGCAAAAAAGACAAAGCCCTCATTGAAAAAAACATCACCCAACAATTAACTATTAAGTTCAGTCAACCCTGTGAAGTTAGCATTGCAGAAGCAAAAATAAGACAATTCACAGAAGAAAACCCTAGACTTGCAAGAAAATATCGAAGAAAAATACTAGAAACATTAACTATTCTGGGGCAGAAAGAAAGAGAACTAAAACTTGCGTGGAAGAAAAAAATAATAATAAGCCCACAACTAGAAGAGAAACAAGAAAAAGAAACAGAGCCAAGAAACGAGATAAACATTAAAATAAACCTAGAAAAAAAGGTTCATCCAGGAAAGAGCCTTACACTGGATGAAAAAAACTACCTAATAAATCATGGCTTCAAGATAGGAAGATTTGTGAAAATAGGGAAAAAAGGTCCCGAAGAATTTCTAGTCAAAGAATCGCCTCCAGAATCAATAAGCCACACATTCTTAGTGGAGAATATAAAACTTGAACTAGAAAAATACACTAACAAAATAGAGATTAATCTGACAGAAAAGCCTGACTTGATATTCAAAAACCGTAAAGGTGAAACAATAGCCATAGAAGTAGAAACAGGAAAAGCATTCAAAAAAAATCCTGAGAAGATTATAAACAAGTTTGATAATGTAAGAGCAAAATACAATAAAAACGCAGTAATAGTATTAACAGATGCAACCAAGAAACATCTCTACAATGAAATATCAAAAACAGTTCATGTAATATTAAGATCAGAGGTCACAAGCTATATTCAAAGCCAATTTAAAGCCAGTAAGTAAGATTACATTATGGAGCAAGGCATCAAGCCTAACAGTGGCAGAAAACGCATAAAAAGCCACAATTAAGCCTAAACCAAGCCTAAAAACCACCGACGACAAAAAATCAGAGAGTTTTCTTCATAGGCTTGCAAAAAATTCAAGCCTTACAACAATTTAGAATATTTCTGAGCTTTTATTTAATGATTCTAACACAATAATCTTTTCTTTCAATTCATCAACAGTTATATCTCCATTAGCAAACCTTATCTTTAATATTTCCAAAGGATCGCTCATGGATGCCGTTGTTTGGTTTTTGTTCTGGTAGTTCTTAGTGGTCTTTTGTTTTGTGAATGCTTTCTCAATTTTCTCTTTCAAATCTTTCTGGCTGACGTAGGCGTATATTTGTGTTGTGTAGATGTCGCTGTGCCCTAAGCTTCTTTGGATGTAGTACAAATCAACTCCTTTCTCGAGCAAGTAGGTGGCGTATGTGTGCCTTAATGTGTGAAAACTATAAAGGTGTCTTTGCTGGCCTGTTTTTGTCTTCTCCCAATCAAGTAATAATCCTGCTTTTTTTAAGTAATGCCTGAATTTTTTTGATAGGTAGTTGGTGCTTATTCCTTTCTTGCTGCTTGTTGGTATGAAATATTCGCTCTCTGTAATCCTGAACCATTTCTCAATTAATGGTTTGATGCTTGATGGTAGCATTACGTAGCGGTCTTTGCAACCCTTTCCTTGAATTATTTTTATCCTTCCTTCGACTAGGTCGACTTCTTGCCTTTTTAGTTGACAAACTTCACTGATTCTTAGTCCGCAAAAAAGTGCTAGTAAGCTTGCCAGGAATACGTCTGTTTCTTCTATTGCTGTGAATAGTTCTATGAGTTGTTTTTTGTTAAAGACGTTTGGTAAGGTTCTGTTTTTTCCTTCGTTTTGGTCTTTTCCTCTTTTGTTTGTCATTGTTACATCGATCTCACTAGGTTTAGTCCTTGAATTTTGATGCTTATGCATGCTTGGCTATTAGTCTCGTGTTTGCTTTTAAAATGCAAACTAAGGGCTGTTTTCTGCGTTATTAAGCCGTTCTTTAGCTGGAACCTTATTGTCTCGGGAACTCGCTCTAAGAGGCACCATCTGTAGATTTTGTAGGGATTATGTCCCTGCTCTAGTAAGAATTCATAAAGCTCTTTATCCTTTCCCAGGATTAAACTTTTTTTGTTGTAGTGGTGTTGGGCTATTCTGGAGATTATCTTGTTGAAATTGCGAAAGTATTCCTCTCCAAAGCGATCAAGTACGCTTTTCTTTATTGACTCGTATTCTGTGAGCCATTCTTTGCGAATGTATGCTTGTTTCACGATGCTCGACCTCCTTATCCTCTTGAAAAGCCGAGATTCGCCACAATCTGCCCGTAAGCTCAAGGTTTCGCAGAATATAAATGTTTCGCTTTTTAACTACTTTTTGATAGTAACAAATAATAAGATTTTTAATGGCGAGCGTTAGCGAGCCTTAAAGTTTAATTCCCCGACCTTTAGGTTACGGGAGTAGTTCATTTAGAAAGATTTCAACCCAAAAATAATCATAAGCCCATCTTAACATTCTCAAACAAAGCCTTCGCCTCTTCAATGAATTTGTCTTCTCTTTCAGTGTCAATAATCGCTCCTGCAGCATACTGGTGGCCGCCAGCCTCGCCTCCAACACGCTCAACAAGCTCAGAAATAATGCTTTTCAAATCAACATTTTCAGGGTTGCCAGTAATCCGAAGAGAAACCTTGGTGGTGTTGTCAGGGTTCCGAGCCATGCTCAGCACAAAGATGTTTTCGTCCATCTCATTGTTCTTGGAAATCATGCTCGCAATCGTCCCTATCATGGTGGAGAGAACATTGTTCTTGGCATTGATTATTATGTAATTATTCCCCTTGATAATCCTGTCTGATTTATCATTGGAAACATGCTCCTTGTACCATTTCATTGAAGTAACGATTTCCTTCTTGTAATCAAACAAACTGTTAACTGCTTTCTCCCTTTGCTTTTCATCACCAAGACAGGCTCCGATGCCCAGGGAAGCATTTCCCATCCTTCCGCAAGAGTTCAGCAAGGTTGAGAACTCCTTTGCATCCCTGAAATGCCCCGGCTTCTCATCCTCGATAATGTAGATGCTGGTGAATATGTCTTCGGGATTCTTAAGCCCAGCGCTCTGCCTCTTCATGATAATGCCTGCAGTTATTTTTTTCTGCTCATCGCGCGTTAAGCAATTAAAGGTCTTCCATTTGCCTTTATCATCAGCAGGCTCAACCCCAAACCTTTTCAGGAACTGGACTGCTCCTGACTCACTTCCAGTCACGCCTGGAATGCCTATGTCTGAGCTGTATTCCAGAAGCTTGTGAAGCGGCCTTGTCTGCAGCCCAAAAAGCCTTAGCCCAATCTCTACCCTGATTTTTCCCTGCTTAACAGCAGCCTCAAGAATCATCTTGTTAAGCCCAGTGAAGCCTTTCTTTTCCTGCACATCACCAATTGCTCCGATAATGGCAAGGTGTGCCAAATCCTGGTTCTCCTCATTGATTGCTCTTGCAAAAAAGAAGCACACGCCTGCAGCGCTAATCTCTGATGAGCCGTCAAAGCCATAATCATGAGGATTAATGTGGATGACATGGCTCTCTGGCTTTTCTTGTACCTCGTGGTGGTCGAGAACAAAAACCTTTTTCTTACTGAAATACTTGTTTAGCGCCTTTAGCTGGCCAGAGCCAAGGTCGCAGAAAAGGTAGTGCTCAAAATCCTCGGCTGCAAGCTCCTTCGCATTCTCATCCTTGAGCTGATGGAGGATGGTGGTTGAGTAAGCCAGGTTCATCCTTTCCAAGACCCGCACCATGATGCTGGCAGCGCTTATTCCGTCTGCATCAAGATTACTAACCAGCTTTACGCTCTTGGTTTTCCCTATTCTTCTGAACTCCTCAGCAGCCTTGTCAAGAGCAGACCTGAAGAGCTCAAGATTTCCAGGACTCATGCTTACTCCACAACCAGCTTGATCTTCTTAGGATCATACTTCCATTCCAAAGGCATTTTTCCTGTTCGCTTGTAATACTTGGTAAGCCTCTTAATCTTTGACTCTGTAAGAATCAGTCCGGTTTTAGCGCTCATGTCGTGCTTGTTATCCTCGAGGTGCTTTCTTATAAGAACTGCTTTCCTTATGAGCGCCATCAAGTCTTCAGGTATTTCCTTTAAAAGATTCTTTTCCTTCAGCGTCTTGGTAATGCTTTTTCCGGTTATTATCTTCGCATCAGGAATGCCGTACTCGTCCCTGAGATAAATTCCTATTTGCGAAGGGTTCTTGCCTTCCTTTGCGTACTTGGTTATCAGCAACTCAACTTCCTTTGACTTGTACTTAAGCCAGCTAGGAACAACCTTCTTGCTAGGCTTAGTGCTCCTGCTCTTACCCCTTGCTCCTGAATGCATGCGTGCCATGATATCAACTCCTGTATTTTCTTTTTTATCGTCTTAGGAAACAATAAGAGAATTCTTATGCTTCCAGCATGAACAAGCCGTAATGACCGGTTCATCCATCAACGAATAAGAAGAGAAAAAGACTGGTTTATAAAGTTTTTCTTAACTTAGTGATATTGAAAAGTTCTGTGCCAGTTCGCTCGGCTTTTTCTGCAATGCTTTGAAAATAAGGAAAAAGCTTTCTGCCTCGTCTTACGAGGTTAATCCGCTCGCTCACGTAAAGTAGGCACAGAACGAACTTTTCAATACGACCCTTAACTTACCACCGCCAGTGATGATAAGGCTGGTAATAGTAGTTATAGCGCACAGGATAGTACCTGTAATAATAATATGACTGCACATACCAGCCGAAGTTGTACCACGGCCCATAATAAACGGGCGGCATGCGATAGTAGGAATAATAATAAGGCTTGTAATAATGCTGGGGGCTATAGTAATTGTAGGAATACGGCTTGTAATAGTTGTACTGATAATAATACGGAGAATACCATTGCGCTGAGACGCTGATTGCTCCTATCAGTGCGAATAATAATCCTAACAGAACGAACAACATGATTTTACTAGGCTTCATTCTCATCCCCCCTCGTAAGTGGTAATGAGAAGAAGTTTTTAAATTTTATTCTTTATTCTTTAATCGTTGCATAGCCTATAAGCCTGAACCTGGTACCTATCTTCCTGGAAATAGTCACCTTATCAGCTACATCTGCGCAAAGAGGCAGCTTTAGCTTGCACTTCACAACATTCTTTCCGAGCTCATAAACCAAGCCTATGCTCTTCTCGCCATTAACATTGAGAAGCAAAGCCTCACTCATCTTTATAGGCTCCACTGCCAGCTCTTCCTGGCTGCCAACCACTCTTTCAAGAAGATGCACTTCCAAAACTATGCTGTACCACACCTTAGGAAGCTTTTCAGGATAGCCAACAAGGTTGCCTGTTAAGCTGTCAGAATGCACAATGGCAGGGTCTAAGGAAGTCTGTATGGCAACACTCCCTCCTGGGCCTAGCTCATCCACGCTAGCGCTGCCTGTCATGGCGCTGACAATAGTGGTGTATAATGGCTTGGCAACTGTCTTGTTCATCTCCTCCACCACTCTTCCAGGTCTGATTTCAATCCTGTCACCGACTCTCAGCCTTCCTCTGGCTATTGCTCCGCCGAGAATTCCTCCTTTCATCTTCTCAGGAGATATGCCTGGCCTGTTAATATCAAAGCTCCTGGCAATAATCAGCAAGGGAAGAGCCTTTGGGTCGCGCACAGGTGTTGGTATGAACTCTTCTATAGCCTTGATTAAAGCATCAACATTCACGCCGTGCTGAGCACTAATGGGAATGATAGGAGCTTCATCATATTCTGTCCCTTTCAGGAAGCTCTTAATCTCATGATAATTCTTCATAATTCTTTCCTTAGGAACAAGGTCGACCTTGTTCTGCACAATAACAACATGCTTAATCCCTGCAATCTTCAAAGCCACCAGGTGCTCTCTGGTCTGGGGCTGAGGGCAGCGCTCATTAGCAGCAACCAGTAATAATGCTCCGTCCATTATTGTTGCTCCGCTAAGCATGGTAGCCATCAGGCTTTCATGGCCAGGAGCATCCACAAAGCTGACTTTCCTCAAGAACTTTGTGGGAACATTATGCTTTTCACAGGTTGGCTTGGTTGTGTAAGCCTCAACTCCTTTGCACAAAGGGCATTTCCTGAAAACAGCATCAGCATAGCCAAGCCTGATAGTGATTCCTCTCTTAATCTCCTCAGAATGAGTGTCAGTCCACTTGCCAGTCAATCTTTCTGTTAACGTGGTTTTTCCATGGTCAACGTGGCCGACCAAACCGATGTTAAGGACGGGCTGGACATATTCTTCTATTTCTTTTTCTTCTTTCTCAGCGCCAGCAGCCTCTTCAGCCTTAATTATTTTTTCTTCCTTCTCTTTTTTAGCCTCTTCTTTTATTTCCTTTGCTTCAGCCTCGACTTTCTTCAGAAAACTCAGGTTTTCTGAAACAAGCGAAACCTTTGGTTTCGTTGTGCCCAAAGCAGAGCTTTGGAGCACAGCAAGTTTTTTACTTGCTGTTTTCTTTCTTCCCCTCTTCTTTTTCTCTGTAACTTCAATTGCTGCTGGCTTTTCTTCCTCTGTCTTTTTCTCAACTTTTTTTCTGGGCATTTGCTGTTCCTGAAAATGGACTTAGTATATAAAGGTTGTTGAATAATTTCAAAATTTTTAATAAAAAGCTTTAACAAAAATAAAATATTTTTGAAAATGTTTTGTAAAAAGCATACAAAACCTTTATAAATAGCCTTCTTTTCTCCTAAAAAACATGACACAAATATTGGCATTCAATAAATGGGACTGCTCAGCAATAAAGGTGCAGGACCCTGGGCTTGTAAGGTACATCAATGTCAATCCTGTGATTGTTCCGAAGACAGGAGCAAGGTATGCTGGTAACAAGTTCCACAAGTCAAAGCTCTTCATAGTTGAGAGGCTTATCAATAGAGTGATGAACCCTGGGCACAAGGGCAAGAAGCATTTCAAGACCAGCGGCCGCATCACAGGCAAAGGAGTGAGCGCTGCAAAGATTGTTGAGGAAGCCTTGAAGCTGATTGAGCAGAGAGCCAAGAAGAACCCTATAGAAGTGTTTGTCAAGGCAATTGAGAACGCTGCTCCGAGAGAAGAAATAATCACTATAGAATACGGAGGAGCCCGCTATCCCAAAGCAGTTGAGATGGCTCCCCAGAGAAGAGTGGACGCTGCGCTCAAGCTGTTCACCCAAGGCGCTTATCACAAAGCCTTCAACTCCAAGCTCAGCGAAGTAGAAGCGCTCGCAAGAGAGATAATCGCAGCTTACAACCTTTCTGCCGAGTCACTAGCCATTTCTAAGAAGTTCGAGCTTGAAAGACAGGCTGATGCTTCAAGATAAAATTTATATAGAGATAGTGTTTCTCTTTTTTATGGAAATCAAGAAAAAATCATGGCCTGAAATGTTTGAAAAGGTGCTTGACGGAACAAAAAAATTTGATTTACGACTAGCAGATTTCGAGTGCAAAGCAGGAGATACCTTAGTACTTCAAGAGTGGGACCCTAAGAGCAAAAAATATACTGGAAGAGAGCTCAGGAAGAAAGTCACTTATGTATTAAAAACAAAAGAGGTTAAGTTCTGGCCTGAGAAAGAGATAAAGAAGTACGGCTTTCAGCTACTCTCACTTGAATAAGCTTTACAAATCATCAACATTAACCAGTGCCTTGCCTATCTTCTCAGCCTCATCATAAGAAATCCTGGGACAGGCTGTGTTGATAAAGCACTGGATAAAGGGGAAGTTTTCCAGCTCGCTAAAGTCAATTGTATCAAACAGCAGGAAGTAGAAGTTCTTGTCAGGAAACCTTTTTTCAAGCTCATAAGCTTTTTTGATATTATTTTGGCCTGGCTTGGTGCTTATCAGCACTCCTATTTCATTGCTGTGCATGAGCTTGTTCAAGGCTGCTTGGTGCTTTTTTTTCATCTCTGCAACGCTGTTCTGGCTCAGCTTCAAGAACTGCCTGGAGAAAGGGTCGAACACAAACACTGGTTTGGTGTTTTTCAGCATCAAGGCTTTTGGATGGAACAATCCGTCGCCGATGTAGAGGAAGGCATCGAAGTCTCCTGTGAACTTCTTTATGCTGCAGCCGAGGAGCTGGCCATAGTACTGGGTGTGGTCAGCCTTTAGCAGCAGCACTTTCTTGCCATTAGCCTCTAGCTTTTTCTTTGCATCTCCAAGGCTGCTCATGAATTGCACTGTGGTGAATAATGCTATCTTTTCAGGCAGCTGCTTGATTAGCTCATCAGGCAGCTCAACCTTGCCTTTGTGCCTTGCTTCTATGAAAAAGGTTTTCATGCTTTTGGGGAAACGCATCATTCTTTTTAATGTTTGCTTTAATCACTCCTTAATTGTTCCGAATTATTTATAAACATGCAGTTGTATTGTTGTTCTTATGGCAGAGCTTAAGAGGAGCGCAGGCTTCTGGACTATAGTTGCATTATCACTTACTGCCATGATTGGCACAGGAATGTTCTTTGGCACAGCCATTGGCGCTGGCTATG
>Ga0315294_10000179_pt1 | contig 67966 bp, 60 predicted proteins | sample YL17G13_40_MG_FD_203626 | JGI IMG/M metagenome (GOLD analysis project Ga0315294, IMG submission 203626) | Sediment microbial communities from Yellowstone Lake, YNP, Wyoming, USA - YL17G13_40 | ecosystem: Environmental > Aquatic > Freshwater > Lake > Sediment | place: USA: Wyoming | collected... | reverse complement strand
TCGCCGTGGGAGGTGGGGATGGTAGAGATGCGCAGGTCGCACAGGGTGTCGGCAAACGCCATGCGGGAGCGGCCGTCCTGGGGCAGGCGGTGCTCGGTGATGTCCATCTCTGCCATCACCTTGATGCGGGCCACCACCATGGGCAACAGCTCCCGGCGGAAGACCAGGTAGGGCTGCAGGGCACCGTCAATGCGCAGGTTGACCTCCACCTGGCCGCGCCCGGGCAGGATATGCAGGTCGCTCGCTCGCCGCTGCGCCGCAGTGGCCAGGCACTGGCGCACGAAGCCGGCCACCGACTCCTCGGAGGCATGGGGCTCCACCTCGGCGTCGCCACCCTCCTGCTCCACCCGGTCCGCGATGCGGTCAATCATCTCGTTCAGGCTGTGCTGGTTGGCATAGTAGGTGGCGATGCCGGTAGCGATGCTCTGCGGCACCGCCACCACCTCGCGGATGGTGTAGGGCAGGGTGTGGCGCAGGCGGTCCACGCCGGTGATATCCAGGGGATCGGAGATGGCGACGGTAAGCACGCCGTCCTCCAGCTTAACGGGGAGCAGGGAATGCTTGCGGGCGAGCTCCTCGGTGAGCACGCTCACCGCGGCCGGGTCCACCGCCATGTCGTCCAGGTCCACGAAGGGCAGGTTGAACTGCTGGGCGAGGGCGCGGCTGAGCATGGTTTGGCTCACGAACTCCAGCTCCACCAGGATGGCACCCAGCTTGGTGCCGCGGCGGCCGCGCTGCACCTTCAGCGCTTCCTGCAGCTGCTCCTCGGTGATGAGGCCGGCCGCGATCAGGATAAATCCCAGGCGCTTGCTGTTGAGCAAGCGCTGGTCGGGCTGGGCTTTGCCGTTGGCCTCTGCGAGCACCTGGGTCACCGTGGCCTCCGCTACCTGATGCGCTGCCAGCTCAGCTGCTGCAGCTGGGTAAAGCCGGCGTTCTTGCCGGGCAGGGGCATGCCGCTCCACACGTCGCTATAGGTGACGGTGATGCCGCCCCTGGTGGTGACCACGTCGGCGATGAGCGCTCCCCGTACCTGGGCATCACCGGCAATGTCAATGCTGGCGTCGGTGACGCTGTGGGCATAGATCAGACCTTCCACATTGCAGGTGCCGGCCAGGCGCACCGCGGTGGGGCTCATCAGCACCAGGGCGTCGTGGGTGGGGCTGACGGCGGTGACGTTGCCCGTGATCTTGATGGTGCCGGTGGCGACGATAATCCCCTGGCCAGTGTACTGGCCGGCGATGCTGACATCGCCGTCCACGAAGGTGATGCCGTCCAGGTTGAAGTCGTCTTTGATGGTCTGGTTCCCCGTCAGCACGCTGGTAGCGTGCTGGTGGTACCAGTTGAGGTCAATCACGGGCATGGGAATGGGCGAGACGTGCTCGAACACGTTGGCGTCCGGCACATTGGCCGGGTGCCAGTTGGCGACGCCCGTGGTATAGATGTAGCCGGTGCTGGCCATGGTGTAGGAAGTGCCCTTGAAAGTGATATTGCCACCCGAGTACATGTCGCCGCCCAGGCCGGTCTCATCCGGGAGCACGGAGCCCGAGCCGCCCAGGGTGAGCGGGTTGTCCGAGAAGATGGCTCCCCGGAACACCCGGTTGACGTCCGCTTCCAGCATGCGGTTGGCCACCACCCGCACCTGGGCGCTGACGTGGTGGGTCGTGGTGCCGGTGGAGAGGATCTCCACCGTGTTGGCGATGCCCTGGTAGGGAGTGGCCACCGTGTACTCGCACTGCCCGGTGCTGGTGGTGAAGCTGCCGGAGCAGGGGACGCCCACCCGGTTCTCATAGATCTCGGCCAGGGCCTTGTCCACCCCGCACTCGGCGAGGGAGAGGGCCACCGTGTCCTGGCGGTCGCGGTTGGCCTGGTAAACGGCGTTGATGGCCCGGCTGGTAAAGGCGACGCCCAGGATGAGCATCACCACCAGGGCCAGCATGGCGATAAGGAAAACGGAACCCTCTTGGCCGACCAGCAAGCGCTTCATTGTTTTCACTTTCATCCTCCTGCGGAGGGCAGGCCGATTCACAGGTTGCGCAATGCCACCTCGGACTGGGCAGTGTGGGTGGCGGTACGGGCGGATTCACGCACCCTTACGGTGATGGTGACCTCCACCGATTCCCGCAGCACCTCGTTGGGCCAGTAGACAAACATGGGCTTGGGGCCCACAAAGGGGGCCTGGTTGGGGTTATCCACCACCCCGGAGGCGATGCGGTACATCTTGCCTACCGAGCCGTCGCTGTGCACCACCATGCGCCACAGGTAGCTGCCGGCGGGATCCAACTCCCCCGCCGTGTTCCCCCGGTAGTAGTGCACGGTATCCCCCGGCACCAGGCCCATGGCGCCGGTGGCATCGGCGGCCAGCTGATAGCAGGGGCTGCCGGTGTCCCAGAGCCGGTTGGGGAGGGTGAGCATAAGGTAGGTGTCGGCGTTGGCCCCGATGCCCGGGGCCACCAGCATGGCGGCCCGCAGGTCAGGCACCATGCGCTCCAGGGCATGGGCGGCCGTGCGCTCGGCGGCCTGTTCCACTGCGCCCACGCGGTAGGTGCTGCTGGCCGCCATGAACAGGGAGGTGACCGAGACCACGATGATGCCCAGGACCACGGTGGTGACCAGGACTTCCGGTAGGGTCATGCCTTTGCAGGCGGTGAAGCGTTTCATACGCCACCTCATCAAGTGGGCCGATTGGCCACCATCACCACGTTGCTAACGGAACCCCGCGCCAACCTGGGCCCCAACCAGGAAATGGTGACCGTGATCTGCTTAAGCGAGGGGTAGATGCCTGAGCCCGGGTTATAGTAGGCGATGGTGATGCGGCCCGTGGCATTGGGCAGGGAGGCCTCGGTGAAGGAGAGGGTGCCCATGAGCAGGGCGTCAGAGCTCAGCACCTGGTAGCCTCGGCTGGATTCGAACAGGGTGCCGTTGGTGACGTAGATGCTGTTGAAGCCGACCGAGCGCAGCCGCTCCACTTCCCTCTGCACGCGATCTGAGGCGCGCTGCAGGTTGCGGGCCTTGGTGTCGGAGACGATGCCGGAGACAAAGAGGCTGCTGAGGCTGACCAGGGCCAGGGAGAGCAGAGTGATGGTAACCATGAGCTCAATCAGGGTGAAACCGGCCTGGCGGTGTGACATCTCTCACCTCTGCGGCGCCCGGGCGCCCGATCTTGGCGGTGGCATAGGCCACCGGATAATGCCGTGCTTACGGCGCAGATAAGGAGGAGGGGGACAGCGGGAGTACCGCTATCCCCCCATTGCATGCTGATGCGCTCCCTTTTACCAGTCGGAGTAGTTGGTGCCGTCCAGTCCGGTGAGGGTAGAGGCGCTGTGCACCTCGCCCCCGGCCGCGGTGTAGGACCAGTCGCCGGCGCTGGTGAACGGATCAACCGGCAGGCCGTTGTCCGGGGTGCGCAGGTAGGGGCCCTTCCAGCCCTCGACATCGAGGGCCAGCCCGCCACCACCGTTGCCGCTGGGCTCGGTCATGAGCTGGTCCAGGTCGGCAGGATAGTCGCCGCAGTCAGCCTCGAACTGCTGGATAGCATTGCGCAGCTGCTGCAGGTCACCACGGAGCGCAGACTCCTTGGCCCGCCGGCCAGCGCCAAGCAGACGGGGGATCACGATCAAGGCCAGAATGGCGATGACCAAGATCACGATCAGCATTTCGATCAGGGTGAAGCCTTTCCGATTTCGTCCCATGTTCGACATCATGTTCTCCAGTATACCTCCTGATGGGCGTTTGGTAGCCTGGGGATAGAACGCCAGCCTGCCCGACCCGTGGCCCTTGGCTCGCTGTTTCCGAGCAGGCTGGCTGCCTGTCCCTCCAGCAGACTTATTCCATAACGGGGGCAGAGTTTAATATGCCGCCGCAGGCAGATGCGAGGGGGAGGGGGGAGGCGGTGCTCAGCGGGAGAGGGCGGCGGCGGACCGGGTGCGGGGTGCGGGGGGAGCGGCGGTGAGGCAGTTGCCGCCCGCCTGCTGGGAGTCCTGCACCGCCTTCTGGGCGGCCGCCAGGATAGCCTGGTCGGTGCTGCCGTCCTGGGGGAAGAGGGCACAGCCCAGGCTGGCGGTCCAGCAAGGCTGGGCAGGGCAGGCGGAGGACCAGTCGGTGCTGCTGATGCGGGTGAGCAGGCGCTCGGCGAGCACCCGCGTCTCCTTGCCGGTATGGGGCAGCAGCAGGCCGAAGCAGCCGGCCGGGGAGAGGGCCGTCACCACGTCCACGGCACGGGAGCTGCGCCGCAGCAGGGCGCCTACGGCGGCAGTGAGGGCGGGCGGCACCACCATGCCCCGGCGGGTGTCCAGCTGCACCAGGAGCAGGGAGAACTGCTGGGGGTAGCGGCTGGCGCGCTCGGCCTCCAGGGAGAGGCGTTCCCGCAGGTAGGCCTCGCCGGGCAGGCCGCTGGCGCTGTCGGTGGCCCGCACCACGGGTGCGGCCAGGGGGCGCCGGCCGCGGGCCACCGCGGGCACTGCCTGGGGCTCGGCTTGCTGCTCGGCCTGGGCCTGGTGCTCGAAGGCGGCGCGCAGCTTGCCCAGGGAGCCCCGCAGCAGGTAGGAGGCATAGTTGACGCTGATGCCCAGTTTGCGGGCGATCTCGGTCTGGTTCAGGTCGTAATAGAAGAAGTAGCGCACCACCTTGCGCTCCAGGTCCTTGAGCTTGTCAATGGCCTCCTGGAGCATGATCTTGTCTTCGATGGGGAGCTGCAGGCTCACCAGGTGGGCGCTGCGAATCTTCTCCGGGCTGATGGTGGCGCCGGTATCGCCGTCGGCCTCGGCCTGGGCGTCCAGGGAGGTGACCTTGGTGCGCTCCCGGGCCTTGAGCAGCTCGGCCACCGCCTCCTCGGTCAAGTTAAGCCGCTCCGCCACCTCGGCGTGGGAGGGGGCGCGGCCCAGCTCCTGGGTGAGCGCCTCGGTGACCCGGGTGATCTTGGCCAGCAGCTCCTGCACCCAGGCGGGCTGGCGGATGAGCTTGCCTTTGTCCCGCAGGTAGTGCTGGATCTGGCCGGCGATGAGGTGGGTGGCATAGGTGGCGAACTTGACGCCGCGGTTGACGTCGAACATGTCCACCGCGTTGATCAGCCCCAGCGTGCCCTCCTGCACCAGGTCTTCCGGGGACTCGCCGAGGCCGGCAAACTTCCTCGCCACCACCTCCACCAGGTAGGCATGGCGGCCGATGAGCTGGTCGCGCAGGGGGAGCTGGCGGGAGGCGGCGTACTGGCGGAACAGCTCTTCAACGGAAGGCTCTTCGTTGCGCACCTGGTCAGCCATGACAGGCTCCTGTGACTGGGTTCTGCGATGACCCCGGGAGAGACGGGGCGCTGCGAGCTCACGGGGATACCTGTTCTGCCGGGAGCGGCTGGGCTCCTTCCGGAAGAAGGCCAGGCGGGAGCCTGCGGCAGAGCTCCCGCCTGGAGAAGCAGCCTTAGCCCTTACTGCCGATGTCGCCTACCAGTTGATAGATGGGCGTGATCACGGAGACGGCAACGAAGCCCACGATGCCCCCCAGACCCACGATCATGAGGGGCTCGATCAGCGAGGTCAAGCCCTTCAGGGTGGCGTCCACTTCCTCATCGTAGAAATCCGAGACCTTGCTCAGCATCTGGTCAAGCCGGCCCGTCTCCTCGCCCACTGCGATCATCTGGGTAACCATGAGGGGGAAGAGCTTGGTGGCGAAGAGAGGGGTGCTGATTTTCTCCCCCTCTTTCACCGAGGCCTTGGCCTGGCCGATGGCGTCGGAGACCACCAGGTTGCCGGAGGTGTCCACCACGATCTCCAGTGCCCGCAGCACGGGCACGCCGCTGGAGATGAGGGTGCCAAAGGTGCGGGCGAAGCGGGAGACCGCGGTCTTAAGCATGAGGTCGCCCATGATGGGGATATGCAGCTTGAGCCTGTCTATCTGGTAGGCGCCCCGGGCGGTAGCGGCAAACAGCTTATAGCCGACGATCAGGGCCACAAAGCCGATCAACCACAGGTACCAATAGCTTCTCGCGAAGCCGGAGAAGTTGAGCAGGACATAGGTGGTGAGGGGCAGCTCGAGCTGCATGCTGTCGAAGATCTCCTTGAAGCGGGGCAGCACGAACATGAGCAGCGCGATCAGCATGAGCACGGCAAAGCAGAGCACCACCGCCGGGTACATCATGGCCGACTTCACCTTGGAGCGCACCTCCTGCTCCTTTTCCAAGAAGGCGGCCAGCCGGTCCAGCACCAGGTCCAGGATGCCGCCCGCCTCGGCGGAGCGGATCATGTTCACATAAAGGGAGCTGAACACGCGAGGATGGCGGCTCATGGCATCGGTGAGGCTAGCGCCGGAACCGACGTCATGCTTGACCTGGCCGATCACATCCCGCAGCTTGGGGTCCTTGCACTGCTGCTGCAGGATGTCCAGGCACTTCACCACGCTCAGGCCGGCGTCAATCATGGTGGCGAACTGGCGGCTGAAGACCACCAGCTCCCGGAGCTTGACCTTTTGCATGCTGTTGAGCTTTTCCAGCAAGGAGGAGCGGTCCCGGGATTCCCGGATGTTGAGCACGTGGTAGCGCAGGTCGGAGAGCTTGCTCCGCACCGCGTCCAGGCTTTCGGCCTCCAAGCGGCCGCCGATGGTGCGCCCGGAGGCATCCATGGCACTGTATTGGAAATGCGGCATCTTCTTAACCTCCCAGTCGGCTGGCTACATGCCGCGCAGCCAGCGGCTGAAGTTATCCGGATCTATGGCGCGCACGATGGCCTCGGCGCTGGAAATCATGCCCCGCCGCACCAGGGCGGCCAGGGCCTTATCCATGGTTTGCATCCCCTGCTCCCCTCCCGTATCCATCAGGGAGTAGATCTGGTGGGTCTTCCCCTCCCGGATCAGGTTGCGCACGGCGGCGTTCACCACCAGGATTTCCAGGGAGGGGATACGGCCCTGGCTGCCGTAGCGGGGCACGAGCTGCTGGGCGATGATCGCCTCCAGGGTGTTGGCCAGCAGCACCCGGATCTGCTCCTGCTGGTAAGGCGGGAAGACGTCAATGATGCGGTCAATGCTCTGGGGAGCGTTGCGGGTGTGCAGGGTGCCCAGCACCAGGTGGCCGGTCTCGGCGATGGTGAGGGCGGCGGTGATGGTGTCCAGGTCCCGCATCTCCCCGATCAGCACCACGTCCGGGTCCTCCCGCAGCACCGCGCGCAGGGCATCGGCAAAGGAGAAGGTGTCGCTGCCCAGCTCCCGCTGGTTGATCATCGCTTTTTGGTGGCGGTGCAGGTACTCGATGGGGTCCTCGATGGTCATGATGTGGCATTCCCGGCTGCCGTTGATGTAATCAATCATGTTGGCCAGGGTGGTGGACTTGCCGCAGCCGGTGGGGCCGGTGACCAGGATCAAGCCGCTCTGCCGGCGCGAGAGCTCGTGCAGCAGCGGCGGCAGGTTGAGCGCCTCCAAGGAGGGGATCTCGCTGGGGATCAGGCGCAAGGCAGCGCCCACTGCCCCCCGCTGGAAGTAGACGTTGACCCGGAAGCGCCCCACGTTGGGCAGGCCGTAGGAGAGGTCCAGCTCGTGCCTGGCCTCGAAGTCGGAGATCTGGCGGTCGGTGAGGATATCATAGACCAGCCGCTGGGTGTCCCGCAGGCCCAAGGGCTCATAGTCGAGCGGGGTCAGGCGGCCGTCCACCCGCAACAGCGGGGGCAGGCCGGCGGTGATGTGCAGGTCGGAGGCCCGGCGCCGGGCCGCTTCTTCCAGCAATTCTGCTAATGAGATTTCTGCTGCGATCCCCATTTACGTCGTCCTCCGAGTGTCACTCCGCGTAGATCACGCGCAGCGCCTCCTCCATGGTGGTAATGCCTTCCAGGACCTTTTGCATGGCGTCGTGCTTCAGGGTGGTCATGCCAGAGCCGACCGCCTCCTGCTTGATCTCGTGGCTGGGGGCCTTGTGGAGGATGAGCTCGCGAATGGTGTCGTTCACCGTCAGCAACTCAAAGACGCCGATGCGGCCCCGGTAGCCGGTGTTCATGCAGTTGTCACAGCCCCGGCCCCGGTAAAAGGTGACCGACTCCGTGTCCATGGCCAGGTTCAGCCGGCGGAAGGCGTCCACGGGCGGGGTATAGGCTTCCTTGCAGTCGGGACAGATCACCCGCACCAGGCGCTGGGCCAGGATTCCGATCACCGAGGAGGCGATCAGGAAGGGCTCGATCCCCATTTCCAGCAGGCGGGCGGCCGCGGTGGGCGAGTCGTTGGTATGCAGGGTGCTGAACACCAGGTGGCCGGTAAGGGCGGCCTCCACTGCGATCAGGGCGGTTTCCGTGTCGCGCATCTCGCCCACCAGGATGATGTTGGGGTCCTGGCGCAGCATGGTGCGCAGGGCGGTGGCAAAGGTGACGCCCGCCCGCGGGTTCACCTGCGCCTGGGTCAGGCCCGGGAGCTGGTACTCCACCGGGTCCTCGATGGTCATGATGTTTTTTTCCGGGCTATTCAGCTTATTAAGAACGGAATAGAGCGTGGTGGACTTGCCGCTGCCGGTGGGCCCGGTGACCAGGACGATGCCGTAGGTGCGGTTAAGCAGGGAGTCGAACTCGTCCATGAGGCTGACGGGCAGGCCCAGCCGGTTGAGGTTAACCTGCACCCCGCGCTTGTCGAGCACCCGCATCACCACCTTTTCCCCCCACACCCCGGGGAAGGTGGAGACGCGCAGGTCGTATTCCCGCTTGTTGATGACGATGGTGATGCGGCCGTCCTGGGGGGCCCGCTTTTCCGCGATGTCCATGTCGGCCATCACCTTGATGCGGGAGATCAGGGCGGCCTGCACCTGCTTGGGCACCTGCATGCGGTCATGCAGGATGCCGTCAATGCGCAGCCGCACCCGCACCCGGGTGCCCTCCGGCTGGATATGGATATCACTGGCCTTGTCCCGCACCGCCTGGCGGATGATGAGGTTGGCCAGGCGGACGATGGGGGCGTCCTCCAGCATCTCTTTGAGCTGGTCGAGCGTGTAGTCTTCCTCCTTGTGCTCTTCCAGCTTGATCACCTCGCCCTCGATGCCGCCCCCCAGCTCGTCGGTGACCTGTTTGAGGGCGGCCCCCAGCTCCTCATGCCCGGCGCTGGCCTGGGCCAGTGCGGTGTTGATGTCCTCCTCGGTGGCGATAAAGGGCTCGATGTCCAGGCCAGCGACCAGGCGCATCTGGTCTATGGCATAGATATCGAGGGGATTGGCCATGGCCACCAACAGGCGGCGGCCGTCCTTGCCCATGGGCACGGCGCGGAAGCGCTGCAGCAGGTGGCGGGGGATAAGCTTGATCTCCTCGGGGTCAATGCGCCGCTCGCCGAGATCCACAAAAGGCACACCCCACTGCTTACCCAGGCACTTGGCCTTATCCTTATCGGAGATCAGGCCCATGTTGACCAGGGTCTGCACCAGAGTGTCCTTGGTTTCCTTCTGGACCTCTGCCGCCTGTTTGATCTGTTCCTCGGAGAGCTCGGTGACTTCCCGGATGATCTCCGCCAGTGACGTGTCGAGCATTTTCATACCAATACACCCGAGCGGGTATTGGCTCGGCAGGGACAGGAGGGAGACCGGGCCGAGCCGCCCGGCCTCCCCGTTCTCGCTAAGCTCATGCCCGCGGCTGGTTCTCCTTGACCGTGGGGGTGATGAAGATCAGCACCTCGGAATGGCGAGGGGTCTTGGTGCGCGACTTGAACAGCAGGTCGCCTATCAGGGGAATGTCGCCCAGCAAGGGCACCTTGGTGGTGGTAACCGACATCTCGTCCCGCACCAGGCCGCCCAGCACCAGGGTTTCCCCGTTCTTGACGCGCACGGTGGTCACCACCGAGCGCTCCACGATGGTGGGGTAGCCGGCGAACCGGGACTCGGCGATATCGCTGACGGTGGGCACCAGGGTCATCACGATGTCGCCCTCGGGGGTGATGCGGGGGTTGACGGCGAGGGTGACGCCGGTGTCAATCTGGGTGGCCTGCACGATCTGGCCGCCCAGCGGGGTGTAGCCCACGATCTGCGGATAGTAGATCCTCTCACCCGAGTGGATGGTAGCTTGCCGGCCATCCAGCAGGGTGATGGTGGGGTTGGAGAGGATCTTCGCCTTCTTCTGGGTGACCAGGGCGTTGATGGTGGCCGGGATGCCCAGCGGCGAGCGGAAGAACTTGCCCACCTTGAACTCCCGGGCCCCCACTGTTTCGTCGCCCAGGGTGTTGACGTCGGCCTCCGGGTTCCTGGCGTCCTCGCCCACCACGAGACCGGTCTTGCCGCCCAGGCTGCTCCAGTCAATGCCCAGCTGGTCGGTGACGTCGCTGCGCAGCTCGGTGATCATGGCGTTGATGGTCACCAGCTTGGGCGCCACGTCCAGCTGCGCCAGCAGCAACTGCGCCTTGTCCAGGGTCGCCGGCGAGCCGGTGAGAATCAGGCAGGTGTAGGGCGACACATCCTTGGGGTTGTTGGAGGTGCGCCGGTCCATGCCGGTATCCTTGTCATAGGCCTGGGTGCTGGTGGCGGCAGCACCGCCGCCGGCCCCGCCGCCGCCCCCGCCGCTGGACTCGGTTTGCGGGATCACGATGCCGGTGGCAGCCTCACCCAGCGCCTTGCTGGAGACGTAGGGGGTGTCGGTGCGGGGGGCCAGCTCCACCAGCAGGTCCGGCACCAGCCGGACCAGGGTGTCGCGCAGCTCGCCGCAGTTGGTGTACTTCACCTCATAGATGATGGTCCGGGCGTCGGTGATGTCCGGGGAGAGCAGGCTGGCCAGGCACTGCTGGGCGGCGTCCAGAGCGGGCGCGGGGCCCACCAGCACCAGGGAGCGGGTGCCGGGCACCTCGGAGCAGATCACCTCGGGTGCGGTCTCCTTGAGCAGGGCCTTCACGAAGTCCGGCTTCTGGGTGAGGCGCAGGGTGACCACCCGGCTCACGAACGAGCTGACGCGCAGGTTGCGGATGCCGGGGTTTTTGTCATCGCCGACTTGGCCCAGCACGTAAGTGCGGTCGTTGATCTGGGCATAGCTCATGCCGCCCAAGCCGGACACGATGCGCACCGCCTCCTCCAGGGTGACGTTCTGCAGGTGCAGGGTGATGGTGTTCGTGGCCTTGGCGTCATCAGGCAGCTTCAGCGCCAGGTTGGCGCCGCTCTGCACGGCGAGCGCCCTCACCACGTCCGGGAGCTCGGTATCCACAAAATCCAGGCTGTAAGTGCGCGGTGCGGCCGGAGCCGCCGCCTGCTGGGCCCAGAGGGGCAGGCCGGCTGCCAGCAGGCAGAGCACGAGCAAGGCGAGCCCCCAGGGACGGGCGGGCAGGCAGGTATTGATCTGAGTCTTCATGGGGTGCTGTTTCCTCCTAACTCCAGGCTGAGCGTCCCACGGGACGCCGTTAGCACTACTCGCTGCGGAGAGATCTCTGTCACCTTATAGTCACCCACGTACTCTCCCAGGCGTGGGTAATAGCGCTGTTCGCCCTTGCGGATGATGGCCATGGGCACCTCCCCGCTTACCACCCCCACCAGGCGGGGTGTGGCCGGGACCGCGGGCGCGGGCGCCGCCGCGACCGGGGTGGCCGGGGTAGTGCTGCCGGCGCTGAGGCCGGGCAGCATGCTGCCGGTGCTGCCGAAGAGGGGGGTCACCGGCGGCACGCGCGGAAGGAACCCGAAGGGCGGGCTGGGCGAGAAGGTGCTCGCCACCTTGACCTGGGGCGGCGCCCAGTTCTTGGGCAGGGCGGAGATAAAGGGATCCCGCCCGCTCCTGGACACTGGCCCCGCAGAAGGGGGTCTAACCGACCTGATGACGGCAAGCGCGGCCGGGGCCAGGGTGATGGCAGCCTTGGGCGCGGCGGCGCCCGGCGCTGGGGCGGGCTGGGCCTGGGCTCTGGCAGCTGGCTTAGCGGCGGCGGGGGTAGGGGTGGCCGACCGCATCTGCAGGGCTACCGCCAGGATCAGGACCACCAGGGCAATGGCCAGGAAGGCTATCTCTTTGCGTCGCTTTTCCATTGCTATTCACCTTTGTGGACGAGAGCTAACATCTTTGCCTGCACCTCAAGCTGGGGGCGAAGCTCGTCCCCCTTTTCGTTGAGGGGCGAAACCGTGAACTCGGTGACGGCCACCAGCTTGGGGAAGGTGGCCATACGCTGCAGGAAGGTGACCGTGCTCCAGAAGTCGCCGCGCATGGTGACCTCCAGCGGCAGCCGCTGGTACTGGGCGAGGGCGGGGTTAGGCTGGGGAGCCTGCGCGGCCCCCGCCGGGGCAGCCGGGCTGCCCTGGGCGGCCGGCGGCTGGGCCTGCTTGGGCCCTGCCTCCTTGAGCGGGCGCACGCCGGTGACCTTGTTGCCGCTGGCCTGGGCCAGGCGCTCGATCTGCCCCAGGAAGGTGGGCACATAATCGCGGCTGGGCACGGCGGGCTCCAGCACCGCCAGGTCGGCCTTGAGGGATTCATAGTCGGCCTGCAGCTGCGGCTGCTGGGCCAGGCGGGCCTCCGCCCCTGCCAGCTCCGACTGCTTGGCGGTGAGCTGCACCTTGAGGCTGGAGAGCCGGCTGGCGTTGGTGCGATAGACGACGCCGGCGGCCAGCAGCAGGATGAGCGCCAGCAGCCCCAGCAGCATGAAAGCAACCTTGATGGAGAGGGTGCGGGTCTTTTTCATTTGAGGTCGCTCCCTACGGGTTTGGGTATGGCCAGGGCAACCTCGAAGTTGACGACGTCTCGGTTGCACTGCTTGGTGGTGCGGGTGTAGTTGAGGGCCGGCGGCTCACACCACCTGGCCTGCTGCAGGTTGAGCATGAAGCTGCCCACGTCGCTCTGGTTGAAAGCGCTACCGGCGACGGTGAGCACCTGCTTTTCATTTTCCAGCCGGCTATTGAGGCCGGTCATCCAGACCTTACTGGGCACGGCGGCGCTGAAATCCTTGAGCACCGTGGTCCAGCACTGCTGGCTGCTTTGCACCCGGTTGAGCAGGTCAACCTGGGGGTGCAGGCGGGCGGTTTCCTTCTCCAGGAAATCCACCTGCTGCAAGGACTGCACCAGGCGCGGACTGCTCAAGCGGGCGTCACACTGGCCGATTTCGGCCTTCAGCCGCCAGATGCTGATGGTCATGCCGGCATAGAGCAGGCAGACCAGCACCGCCAGGCCGAAGATGGCATAGACACTGGTGCGGAGCAGTTTGGCGGTACGTGCTCGCTGCTGCCGCCGCTGCAGGATGAGGTTGACGTCTATCATGCTGGCACCCCTACTTTCGAAACGGTCTTGGTGGAGATCAGTACCTCTCGCAGCGCCAGCCCGGCGGCTACCACCAGCCCGGGGGCGTGCTGATCCAGGTACTCGCTGCTCAAGCCAGGAGCGGGCAGGCGCTCGTCGGCAAAGAGGTCCGCTACCTGCACCGGCACCCCGAGCTGTGACTGCAGGTACTGGGGAAGGCCGGCCAGCTTCGAGGTGCCGCCGCTGACGATGATGCGGTTCACCCCGGGGACCTGCGGCTGCTCGGTCGGGGCCTGCTGCTGGTAGTCATAGTAGGCCAGGGAGCGGCGCACCTCCCGGATCAGCTCATCCAGCAGCGGCTCCACCGCCCGGCTCGCCTGCTGGGCGAAGGGGTCCAGGGTGGCCCGCTCCTCCTCGGAGGCCACCACCTGCATGGCGTTTTCCTTGAGGGCGGCCGCCTTGGGCTTATCCATGGCCAGGGCGGAGGCGACGGCCTCGGTCATGCTGTCGCCGGCGATGGGGATCATGCGGGTAAGCACAAAGTTGCGGCTGCGTACGATGTTGATGTCCGTGTAGGCGGCGCCCAGGCCCACCAGGGCCACTGTTTCCTGGTCCAGGGCGGGGTCCAGGTTCCACTCCACGAGGGCGCGGATAGCGGAGAAAGGCTGGATCTCCACGCACACCGCCTCCAGGCCGGCCAGGGCCAGGGTTTCCACCTGGCTTTCCACCAGCTCCCGGGGGGCGGCCACCATCATCACCTCCATGTGGCTGCCGGCGCGGCTCAGCACCTGAAATTCGATGATGCTCTCCTCCACCGGAAACGAGATATAGTTGCGCGCCTCCCACTGCAGGGAGCGGCGCAGCTGCCGATCAGACACCGCCGGCAGCTGCAACTGGCGCACCACCATGGTGGGGCCGGCGCAGGCCACGCTGGCGGCGCTGGCATCCACCTCCAGTGCCTCCAGCAGCGCGCTCACCTCGGCCGCCACGGCGGTGGGCTCCACCACCACCCCCGCCTTGATGGCCTCCGCCGGGGTGGGCCGGCTGCCCGCCTTCCTCACCTGCAGCCCCCCCCGGGCATGCTCCAACTGCACCAGCTTGATGGCATGGCTGCCGATGTCGAGCCCGATCACATCGCTACTGCTTGTCCTGCCAAAGATGCCCATGTCTCACTCCTTATCGGCAGGGCTAAGTGCCCGGCCGTTTCCCAGGACCAGTGTCGTAATAGCTGCCCATCCCCAGGTGACCAGGCGCTCCCCGGGCAGCGCCGCGGGCGACGTTGTCCCGCACCCCCACCTGGGTGGGCTGCCAGCGCTCCACGATGCCCTGGCCGATGAGGTCGGTGATCACCAGCATGGCCCGCAGGGGCTCCAGGCCGCTTTCCCGGATGATCGCCGCCACATCCCGGGTGGCATCCACCAGGGCGAGCACGGTACGCGCCTCCTCGTCCAGGGTATCGAACCGGTCGGCGCTGCTGGGCCGGATCCGCAGCAGCACGTTCAGGTCCGCGAATTCCCGCTCCAGTTGCGCCCACTCATCAATGCGGCGCATGCCCTCCAGCACCAGGCTGTCGGTGTTTTCGGTAATGGTGCGGGTTACCGGCTGCAGGGAGCGCTCGAACTGAAACTCCCCGACCGCGGCGCCGAGCAGGCGGTAGATCACCTCTGCTCCCGAGAGCGATCCGCAGGTAGCGTGCACGATCTCACCATCCCGCAGGTGCACGCTGGCCGTGCCCTGCCCCAATCTCACGGACAGGGTGCCGCTCTTGCGCCCCAGGTTAAGCAGCTGCAGCAACTCTGCGAACGCGATGTCGTCAAAGTCGCCATAGAAGGCCATGTGCTGCCCTCCACAGCCCTGCGCCGAGCGCTACCCACACCAAAAACCCCCAAAGTTCTGGCTACCGCAGGTGACCAACAGGGGAAGGCAGATAAGATGCCCCACTGTTTGGCAGCCCGGCTGACTACGTGAGCCCCGTGGCTTTGCGTCCCCCCCTCGCGAGGGGTTTGCCTTTATCACAGCTGGATAGCCGACCACCCGACAGGCGGGCGGCCTCACAAGCACTGTTTGCTTATTCCATGTTTTCGGCCTGGATGCGAGGGCAGGGATGGTGCAACCGCTTCTGGAATAGAGCAATCGGCCCCCGGGGCCGGCGGCAGGGCGCGGCTTGCTTTCCAGGCTGGCCAGACCTATAATCAACGTTCTGAATACCAAAGCAGGAGCGCGCGGGATGAATGTGGTGATATTGGGCTGCGGCCGGGTGGGAGGGTTGCTGGCCACCCTGATGTCGCAGCAGGGCCACGAGGTGGCCATCATAGACGTGAACAAGGATTCCTTCCGCCGCCTGGGCCCGGGCTTCCGCGGACGCAAGGTGCTGGGCAAGGGCATTGACGAGGACACCCTGCGCTCGGCGGGCCTGCCCCAGGCCGACGCCTTTGTGGCGGTCACCAACGGCGACAACACCAACCTGATGGCGAGCCAGATCGCCCAGCACCGCTTCAACGTGCCCCGGGTGATCACCCGGGTGGCCGACCCCATCCGGGCCCAGGCCTACCGGGAGATGGGGCTGGACACCATGTGCTCCAGCCTGATGGGGGCGGGCATCATCCGCTCGGTGCTGCTGGGCGAGAGCCCGGTGGACGCCCTGCGCGCCTATTCCGATCTGCTGCAAGAACTCAAATGAAGGCGCCGGCAGGCGCTGGGAGCGCATGATGTATGTGATCGTGATCGGCGGGGGCAAGGTAGGCTACTACCTGACCAAGACCCTGCTGGCAGACAACCACGAGGTGCTGCTGCTGGAGAAGAGCAGCGCCCGTGCCGCCTTCCTGGCAGAGGAGCTGGGAGAGATGGTGTCCCAGGGCGACGGCTGCGAGGTGCGCACCTTGCAGGAGGTGGGGACCAGCCGCGCCAACGTGGTGGTGGCAGTGACCGGCGATGACGAGGACAACCTGGTTGCCTGCCAGCTGGCCAAGCGCCAGTTCGGGGTGCCCCGCACCCTGGCCCGGGTCAACAACCCCCGCAATGAGGAGGTCTTCGAGCTATTGGGGGTGGATGCCACCGTGTCCAGCACCCGGATCATCTACAGCCTGATCGAGCAGGAAGTGGAGACCGGGGAGGTGATCCCCCTCACCGCCCTGAAACGGGGGGAGATCGAGATTGTGGAAGCCGACCTCACCCCCCAATCGCCGGTGGTGGCGCGGGCGCTCAAGGACATTCACCTGCCGGGGGACACGGTGGTGGCCGCCATCATCCGGGACCAGCACATCGTGCTGCCCAGCGGCACCACCACGCTGGAGATCGGGGACTGCGTGATCGCGCTCACCCGCCCGGCAGATGAGGCCGCCCTGCGCGCCCTGCTCGCCGGCAAGCAGGAGTAAGGGTCAACCAGCAGTGCAACTCCCCAGGGTGCCCAGGCGCCCTAATGTGAGGACAAGGAGCAAGCGGTGAGAATAGGTGTACTGACAGGCGGGGGGGACTGCCCGGGGCTCAATCCGGCGATCCGAGCCATCGTGATGCGCGGCATGGACCATGGCGACGAGCTGGTCGGCATCCGGCGGGGCTGGGCGGGCCTGATTGACATTGACGTGTGCGAGCTCAACCTGGCCGTGGTAGAGGACCTGGTGCGCCAGGGCGGCACCTACCTGGAATCCTCGCGCACCAACCCCTTCAAGCAGGAAGAGGACGTCCACAAGACGATCTCCCACCTGCAGACCCTGGGCCTGGACGCCCTGATCGCGCTGGGGGGCGAGGACACCCTGGGGGTGGCGAACAAGCTGGCGCAGATGGGGGTGTCGGTGGTGGGGGTGCCCAAGACCATGGACAACGACCTGTGCGAGACCGACTACACCTTCGGCTTTGACAGCGCCTGCCAGGTGGGGGTGGAGGCAGCCGACCGGCTGCACGACACCGCTCGCTCCCACCGCCGGGTGATGGTGCTGGAGGTGATGGGGCGGCACGCGGGCTGGGTGGCCCTGGAAACCGGGGTAGGCGGCGGCGCCGACTGGATCCTGATCCCGGAGGTACCCATGGGCCTGGAGGAGATGTGCGACCACCTGTGCCAGCTGCGCGACCGGGGCAAGCACTACGGCCTGGTAGTGGTGAGCGAGGGGGTGGAGGTGCCCCGGGGCGAGGGGGAGGAGGAAGTGCTGGTGGACTCCTTCGGCCACGTCTCCCTGCGCGCCCGGGGGGTGGGCGACTTCATCACCCAGGAGATCGAGACCCGCACTGGCTTTGAGACCAGGCTGTCCGTGCTGGGGCACATCATCCGGGGCGGCGCTCCCTCGGCCTTTGACCGCATGCTGGCTACCCGGCTGGGGATCAAGGCGGTGGAGCTGGTGCACGAGGGCAAGTTCGGCATGATGGCCTCGCTGAAGGGCAACGAGATCGTGGGCGTGCCCCTGGAGGCGGCCGTGACCCGGCTCAAGGTGGTGCCCCAAGAGCTCTACCTGGAGGTGAAGACCCTCTTCAACAAGTAAGGCAATCCGGGAAAGGAGCAAAGTAGTGCCTTTAGTTACCAGCAAGCAGATGCTGCTCGCGGCCCAGGCAGGCGGTTATGCCGTCGGCGCCTTCAACGCCAACAACATGGAGATGGTGCAGGCCGTGATCCAGGCGGCGGAGGAGGAGCAGTCCCCGGTGATCCTGCAGGTGAGCCAGGGAGCGATCGCCTATGCGGGGCTGGAGTTCGCGAGCAGCCTGGTGAAGGTGGCGGCGGAGCTGGCCTCGGTGCCGGTGGTACTGCACCTGGACCACGGCACCGACTTCTTCCAGAACGTACGCTGCCTGCGGGCGGGGTTCACCTCGCTCATGTACGACGGCTCGGACGCCCCCCTGGCGGACAACATTGCCACCACGCGCAAGATCGTGGGGATCGCGCACTCGTGCGATATCCCGGTGGAGGCGGAGCTGGGCAAGATCCCCAAGATCGAGGACTATGAGCAGCAACTGCCCGCCGACTACCAGGTTACGGCCAAGCTGCCGCCGGCGGTGCAAGAGCGGGTGGCGAACCTAATGGCCCGGGTTGAGGACGTGGAGCGGTTCGTGGCCGAGACCGGCTGCGACTCCCTGGCCGCTGCCCTGGGCAGCGTACACGGCATGAAGAGCGACGTGCAGCCGCTCAACATCGCCCGCCTGCAGGCGATCCGGCAGCGCACCGACATCCCGCTGGTGCTGCACGGCTCCAGCGGCGTGCTGCGCACCCGGGCCGAGGCGGCCGAGAAAGGAATCGAGCTGGCGGAGGGGGAAGGCACCCTGGAGGACGCGATCAAGAACGGCATCTGCAAGATCAACATCGCCACCGAGCTCAGCATGTGCTTCCTGCGCGAGGTAAAGGCAGCCTTTGACCGCAATCCCCAGGAGAAGGACCTGCGCAAGGTGCTCAAGCCGGGGCGGGATGCGGTCAAGGAGTCGGTGCGCTCCTACATCCGCCAGTTCGGCGCGGCGGGCAAGGGGGCCGACCTGTGTGCGCGGGCGGGGGGCATCGCCGGCGGTGAAATCAAGCACCACGAATAGGCGCGGCCATGCGCAAGTTGACGGTTCTCACCAGCGGCGGCGACTCCCCGGGCATGAATGCTGCCATCCGGGCGGTGGTGCGCAGCGCGCACTACCGGGGGATGGAGGTGATGGGGGTGCGCCGGGGCTATGCGGGACTGATCGAGGGCGACTTCCTGCCCATGCCCCCCACTGCGGTGAGCGGCATCATCAACCGGGGGGGCACCATCCTGCTTACCGCCCGCAGCGAAGAGTTCAAGACCTCGGAGGGCCAGCGGCAGGCGGTGGTCAACCTGCACGAGGCGGGGGTAGACTGCCTGGTGGTGATAGGCGGCGACGGCTCCTTCCGGGGGGCGCACGACCTGGTGCACCAGTGGCAGATCCCGACCGTGGGAGTGCCGGCGAGCATTGACAACGACCTGGCAGGCACCGACCTTGCCATCGGTTTCGACACCGCGGTCAACACCGCCCTGGAATCCATTGACCGCATCCGGGATACCGCGGTTTCGCACGACCGCATCTTCGTGGTGGAGGTGATGGGGCGGAGCTGCGGCATGCTCGCCCTGCAGGCCGGCCTGGCGGGGGGAGCCGAGGTGATCATCATCCCGGAGGTGCCCTTCCAGATCACGCGCATCGGCACCCTGATCAAGGAGGGGCGGGCCCGGGGCAAGCATTCCTACATCATCGTGGTGGCAGAGGGCGCCGCCCGGGGCCTGGCGGTGGCCAGCGACATCGAGGCCATTACCGGGGCGGAAACCCGGGCCACGGTGCTGGGCCACGTGCAGCGGGGGGGCAGCCCCTCGGCTACCGACCGGTCCCTGGCCAGCCGGCTGGGGGCCGAGGCCGTCAACCTGCTGGCGGATGACCGGACCGGGCTGATGGTGGGGCTGGAGGGGGAGCAGATCATCAGCTGTCCCCTGGAGACCGCCTGGACCGGCCGCAAACATATGGACCTGTCGCTGTACGAACTGGCGCGGGTGCTGGCCACGTAGCCAACGGACAGTCTCTGCTTCGCCCGCGGGCGAGGCCTGTGACAGCGCTTTTGCGCCCTGGTGGGCAAGGAGGTTGCAGCTCGCGATGCCACAAAACGTTACCATCTCCGTGATGCAGGCGCCGCTGGAGGTTTCCGAATCGGCGATCACCCTGCCGCCGCTGACCCAGACAGAGCACATCCTGCTCTGGGTGGTGCTCGCCTCGGCCCTGCTCTCCCTGCTCTATGGGGCATATCTGGCGCTGCGGGTAAACAAGCGCGACCCCGGCTCCCCGAAGATGGTGGAAGTAGCCAAGGCCATCCAGGAAGGGGCCATGGCCTACCTGAACCGCCAGTTCAAGACCATGATCTGGCTGGTGATCGCCCTCACCTTCGGCCTCTACCTCATGTACCGCAACACCTATGCCCAGGAGCCGCTGATCCCCATCGGCATTGCCATCGCCTTCCTGATGGGGGTACTGGCCTCCTACGGCGCCGGTTATGTGGGCATGGGGGTAGCGGTCCGCGGCAACGTGCGGGTGGCCAACGCCGCGCTCACCAGCTTCAAGCAGGCGCTGGAACTGGCCTTCCAGGCGGGAGCGGTGTCAGGCATGTTCACGGTGGGCCTGGGGCTGCTGGGGGCGACCGTGATCTTCCTGGTCTTTGGCAAGGACGCGATGAAGGTGCTGGTGGGCTTTGGCTTTGGCGGCTGCCTGGCGGCGCTGTTCATGCGCGTGGGCGGCGGCATCTTCACCAAGGCGGCCGACGTGGGCGCCGACCTGGTGGGCAAGATAGAGAAAGGCATCCCCGAGGATGATCCCCGCAATGCGGCGGTGATCGCCGACAACGTGGGCGACAACGTGGGCGACTGCGCCGGGATGGCAGCGGACGTGTTTGAGAGCTACGAGGTGACCCTGGTGGCCGCCATCATCCTGGGGTTTGCCGCCATCCACACTCCCGGCGGCCAGGCCTGGGGCACCAAGCTCATCATCTTCCCGCTGCTGGTGCGGGCGGTGGGCGTGTTCGCCTCCATCCTGGGCATCTGGAGCGTGCGGGGCCGGGATGACGAGCGCATGAACCCCATGCAGCCCATCAACGTGGGCTTCTGGTCCTCCGCCCTGTTTGCAGTGCTGGGCTTTGGCATCGTGAACGCCGTGTTCATGACTGAGGCGGGCCGCACCGACTGGCGATTCTTTGCCGCCACCCTGATGGGCATTCTCTTGGCCCTGGTGATCGGGCGGCTCACCGAGTACTTCACGGCCACGGACAAGCCGCCGGTGACGGAGATCGCCTATGCCACCCGCACCAGCGCGGCCACCATGCTGCTCACCGGCCTGGCCAGCGGCCTGGAGTCGAGCGTGTGGGGCATCTTGTCCATCGCCGGCACCATCCTGGGCTCGATGCTCATCTTCCATGGCGACGTCGCCATGAGCGCCTACGGGGTGGCGCTGGCCGGCCTGGGACTGCTCACCACCACCGGCTATATCCTGGCCATGGACACCTTCGGTCCCATCTCGGATAACGCCAACGGCATTTTCGAGATGTCGGGCGCCCTGAAGGAGGGCGACACCGAGAACCGGGCGGCCCACCGCATCGTGGCCCGCCTGGACGCGGTGGGCAACACCACCAAGGCCCTCACCAAGGGCTTCGCCATCGCCACCGCGGTGATCGCCGCCATCTCACTCTTCCGCAGCTTCGTGAGCCAGGCGGACCTGATGCGCATGCAGCAGGAGCTGACCGCCATCGGCATCCAGGTGAACGCCACCGCGGTGTTCATCGGCCTGCTCATCGGCGGCGCCGTGCCCTTCCTGTTCTCCAGCTTTGCCATCCGGGCGGTGAGCCGGGCGGCCTCCCTGCTGGTGGACGAGGTGCGGCGGCAGTTCCGGGAGATCCCGGGCATCATGGAGGGCACCGGGCGGCCTGACTACTCCCGCTGCGTGGCTATCAGCACTGCCGCCGCCCAGAGGGAGCTGATCGGGCCGGGGCTGCTGGCCATCGCCACTCCCGTGCTGGTGGGATTCGGCCTGGGGGCGGCCGCCCTGGGCGGCTACCTGGCCGGGGCCATTCTCACCGGCCAGCTGATGGCGGTGTTTATGGCCAACACCGGCGGCGCCTGGGACAACGCCAAGAAGAAGATCGAGGACGGCCTGTTTGGGGGCAAGGGCACGGAGTACCACAAGGCGGCGGTGATAGGCGACACCGTGGGTGATCCCCTGAAGGACACCGCCGGCCCGGCCCTCAACCCGCTGATCAAGGTGATGAACCTGGTGGCGATTCTGCTGGCGCCCTTCGTGGGGGCACAGGCCCTGGGCGGCATGGCACCCACTGCCCGCTACGGCATTGTGGTGATCTGCCTAATCGCGCTCTTCATCGCGGTGATGCTGAGCAAGCGGGGCGGCGGCCTTGGCACCACCGCGGGGGCGGCAGCCGGCGCAGAGGAGCTGGAGCAGGTCGCCCAGTAGGCGGCCCTGACGCGGTAGGGGCACGGCCCGGGCCGTGCCCCTTTCTTTTGCCGGGAGCAGGATTATTTCCAGGGGTCCTGGGAGCCAGAAAGCAGGCGGCTGATCTGCCCGGGCAGGCTTGCGTCTTCCTGGGGCTCCCAGAGCCGCATTTGGTTGGACCCCTGCCCGCGAGCGGCGGCGAGGGCGCTGGCAGCCCGGCTGAGCAGGGACAGGGGGTCCTCGGGCGCCTCCCCGGGGCCGACGGCGGCGATGCCGCAGCAAACGCTGCCGGTGAGAGCGGTGTCTTCCTCAGCGTGGAAGGTGCGCCGGGAGAAGGCCTGGCGCAGGCGGCTGGCAGCGGCCCGGGCGCCATCGGCATTGCAGTCCACGAGCAGCAGGCCAAACTCGTCATCCCCGAGGCGGCCGACCAGGTCGCGCTCCCGCACGCCGCGGCGGATAATGTCCGCAAACACGGTGACCTGCTCCTCCAGCAGGGTGGGGCCGTAGTGGCTCACCGTTTCCTTGCTGCCGTCCAGGTCAAAGAGCAGCATAGCCAGGGGCTGGCTGGCGCATTCCACCATGGCCTGGGCGACCAGGCGTTTGAACTCGTCTGCCACGTAAAGCCCGGTCAGCTTGTCCACGGCGGCGAGGGCATAGATCTGGTCGCAGAGGCGGGCAGACTCGATGGTGACGGCGGCCTCGGCGCAGAGCGCCCGCAGCAGCTCCACCTCCCGGGCCTTGAGCGAGCGGGAGCTGCAGCGGATCACCTGCAGCACCCCGATAGGCTGGCTGTTGCTCACCAGGGGCACGGCGGCCACCGTGTACTCTTGGCGGTCCTGCCACTGCACGCGCTTCATCACTGGGGCCAGGTGCACCACGCACTGGTGGGCCACCTCGGGATCAAAGGCAAGGTGGCTTTCCGGCCGGCGCGCCAGGTGGGCCGCCTGCACGGTGAGCTTGCCCCCCGGGTCTATCAGTGCCAGGTAGCCGCAGTCGGCGCCCGCCAGGCGGGTGGCCAGTGCCGCCGTGGTGTTGGCGAGCTGGCGCAGGCCATCCGGGCCATGGCCGGAGCGGGCGATCTCGTGCACCGCGGAGAGCCGCTGCAGGGCGTTCTCCAGCTGGCCGGCCACCTCTTGCTGGCGCACGGTGGCCTGCTTCAGGGCGTAGAAGAAGCCGGCGAGCACCAGGGCGGAGGCGGCAAACAGGTAAACCTGCATCAGCGGGGAGCTGGTAAAGGAAAGTGCCTGCCCGCGCAGCACCACCACGCTGCCCAGGCCCAGGGCCGCCAGCACGCAGGCCCGCACCGCCTCCAGGAAGTTCAGGCGCACGCTGGCCAGCAGAATGGGCAGATAGTAGAGCAGCATATACTCGCTGCGGCCGGTGAGGGCGATCAGACCGGTGATGTAAAGGGTGTCCAGCACCACCATCACGCTGGCGGCCCGGGGCAGCTGCCAGCGCAGGGGGTGGAAGGTGGAAAGCAAGGTGTAGGCCGCCCCGGCGACCAGCCAGAGGTCAAGTGAGTCCGAGGATCCGTCGAGCTGGTGGCAAGCGGTCACTGCCAGCAGGGCCGCACAGCGGATGGCGGCTACGGCTTGCTCGCGATCAGGCTTTGAGCCGTTACTCATATGCTCCTCCCGGTCAGTGCAAGGACTGGGGCTGGCACCGGCACCCCGCCGACGGCCCCGCGGGGCGTCCTGATGGGCACACACACCTGCCCGCAACCCGTGCGGGCTGGGCTATGGTGTTATTCCACAGGGGCTGGGACTTTGTGAGCAGGGGCGAAGATTGCTACCCGCCGTTGGGGCCGGCAGGCAGGGGAGGCAGCGCCTGGGTGTCGCCGCCCGAGGGGTAGTAGCGGTACTGCACGTAGCTGTCATAGCGCCCCTCCCCCGCCAGGTCCACCCGGTTGACCACCGCCCCGATCAGGTTAGCACGCACGAAGGCCATCAGCTGGCGCACCCGGGAGAGGTCCTGGCGGGTGGCGGCGCCTGCTTCCACCACCAGCAGCACGCCGTCAGCGGCGCTGGCCAGCACCTGGGCATCGGCCAGGCCCAGGGCGGGGGGGCTGTCCAGGACGATCAGCTCGTAGTGGCTGCGCAGGGCGGCCAGCAAGGCGCGCACCCGCCCCTGCTCCAGCAGGTCCACCGCCTCGGCGCGGGCCTGGCCGGCCGAGAGCAGGAAGAGGTGGGGCACCGCGGTCTCCCGGATCACTCCCTCCGGCGCCGCTTTGCCCACCAGCACCTCTGCCAGGCCCTGGCCGCAGGGCAGGCCCAGCTTTTCGTGCAGGGTGGGGCGGCGGAGGTCGCTGTCCACCAGCAGCACGCGCCGGCCCTGGCGGGCGAAAACCGTGGCCAGGTTGAGGGCGGTCACCGACTTGCCTTCGGCGGAGGTGGCGCTGGTTACCAGCAGCGCCTGCAGGGGGGCGATGGTGGGAGCCAGGGCAATGTGGCTGCGCAAGGTGCGGTAGTCCTCGGCCAGCTCGCTGCCGGGGGCCAGGTCGGGCAGCAAGAGCTGCTCCGGCGCGGGCAAGGCGCGCACGTGCCCCAGGATGTCCACCCCGAGCTGGGAGGCGATCTGGTCGGAGAAGCGCAGGTTGGGATCGAGCTGGTCCACCAGCAGGGCGGCGCCCACGCCCAGGAGCAGCCCCAGCATGGCGGCCAGGAACAGGTTGATCATGCGGCGGGGGGCCACCCGCCCCGGCTTGGCCTTGGGCTGCTCGAGCAAGCGGGCGTTTGCCAGCTCCGCCTCTTCGTTGATCTTGAGCTCCTGGTACTTGCTGGAGAGCAGGGCATAGGTGCCGGCATAGGTCTGCGTTTCCCGCATTAGTTGGGCGAGCTCGAACTCCTTGTCGGGGAGGGTGGCGAGCTGCTCCTGGTCGGTGCTGGCGGCCTGGGAGAGGGCGCTGATGCGGGCCTGGGCGGCATAGCGGCTGGCATCGAGGGTGGCGGCCGTCTGCAGCAGGGCCTGGTGCACCGGGTTGACGGCCTCCTGGCGCTCCTTGATCACGGTTTGCATCTGCTGGCGGGCAAGCAGGGAGAGCCGGCGCTGCACGTCAGCGATGCGGGCGTCCAGGGATTTCACCATGCTGCTGGTGGGCACGTACTCCTGCAGCGCCTCTGCCCGGCTGGTTTCCAGCTCGGTGAGCTGCTGGCGGAGCTGCTCCACCACCGGGTTATCGGCGTAGTTGGTAACCGAGGTGATGCGGGGCGTCTCCTGGCGCAGCAGCACCTGCACCCGGCCCAGCTGGGCGGCGCTGGCATTTTGCTCGGCGCCGGCCTGCTGAAGCTGCTGGGTGATATCGGCCAGGCGGGAGATCCGCTCCTTGGTTTCCACGTCCAGGGCCATGGTGCCGGTGCGCTGCTTGAAGCGGCGCAGGCGATCCTCGGCCTCGATCAGCTTACGCTGGGTCTGGTTCATCTGGTCGTACACGATGCGGGCGGCGGTGCCGGCGGCCTGGCTGTTGAGGCGGCGGGTGCACTCCAGGTAAACCTCCACCAGGCTGCGGCAGAGGGCGGTGGCCTTAGCCACGGAGTGAGCGCGAGCCACCACCTTGATGATGGCAGTGCGGGGCAGCTCCCGGGCTTCCAGGCGCCAGTCGCGGCGGCGCTGGGGATCCAGGCCGGCCCGCTGCACCGCCTGCTCGATGAGCTGCTTGCTGTTGAGGATGGCGGTTTCCGTGGTCACGGAGGGGCCGCTGGTGAGCTTACCCCCGCCCAGCATGGTGCCGAGCTGGCCCATGGTCTGGGAAAGCCCCAGGTCGCTCTCCTGCACCAGCAGGCTGGCGCTGCACTCGTACATGGGCGGGGCCAGGAAGGAGTAGAGCCCCACCAGCAGCACCAGGCTGCAGAAGATGACGGCGATCAGCCGGCGGCGCACGAACAGCGGCCGCAGCAGCAGGCGCACGTCAGCCGCCTGCTCCGGCTCCCGGAAGTCAGACTGCGCCGGGGCCAGGGCCTGGTGGTCGGGGAGGCGCTGCAGCTCATTGGCCATGGGGCACCTCAGGGTGGGGGTGGCGCAGGGGGATTATAGCAATCGCTCTCGCCCGGTGTCAATTGCGACGAGCCCGCGGCAGGTGCAGGGCCGACCCCAGGGAAGTTCACGGTGCTGAAGGAGTGCGCATGACCAGCGGCAGCCCGAGAACCAGGCACTGCCGGGGAGCGGCAGCGGGGGCCCTCGCCCTGCTGGCGGTCTTGCTGGCGCCCGGGCCGGCGCTGGGGGCGCTGAAGGTGAGCTTCATCCAGCCCCAGCACGGCGCGGCGGTGCAGGGCCGCTGCCAGGTGGTGCTGGCTACCAGCGACGGCCAGGCGCAGCGCGTGAGCGTGGAGGCGGCCGGCATTCCCCTACGCCTGCAGGCCGCGCCCGCCACCTTCACCTGGGACAGCAGCGGCCTGGTGAACGGCGAGTACGAGCTGGCCGCCAGTGCCGTCGGCGAGGGGGGGCGCGCCTATGCCGTGATCCGGGTGCAGGTGCAAAATCCCACCCAGGAGCAGCTCCGGGCGGCGCTGGGCCTGTACTTCACGGGCAAGGCCAACCAGGGCCGGGCCGCCCTGAAAAAGCTGGCGGCAAGCTGGCCCGGGACGCAGCTGGGGGCGCTGGCGCAGCAGGTGCTGGCCCGGGGGCTGCCGGCGCCGGATGGTCCCCGCTGCCTGCAGGGCTACCAGCTTTCGCCTGCAAAGGAATGGTGGGCGGCCTATACCGTCACCGTGCGCAACCAGGGCAAGCAGAAGGTGAGCGGCGCCTCCCTGGTCTGCTCCTTCCTGGGCGACCACCAGCCAGACCAGGTGGTCCAGGTGTACCGCACCTCGCCCCTGCCCAGCCAGACCTCCCGCCTGCCTGACGGGGCGCCGGTGCTGCATTTCGCGCTGGGGGTGCTGGCGCCGGGGGAGGCCCGGGAGGTGCGCATTGTGTACCGCCTGCTGCTGGCCACGGTGGAATATGCGGTGGCGCAGGCGCCTGCCGGGCACTGGGAGGGGCTGAGCCTGCTCGACTACTGCCGGTTCACCGCCCCGGAGCGGATGCTGGAGGCGGAGGCGCCGGAGATGCGAGCCAAGGCGGCCGAGCTCTGCCAGGGCCGGACCACCCCGGCGGCGGCGGCGGCGGCGATCTCGGAGTTTGTGACGAAGCACTGCGTCACCGAAGGGGACAGGATGGCGCTCACCGCCCTGGAGGCGCTGCGCACGGGGCGGGCGGTATGCCAGGGCCAGTCGGACCTATTCGTAGCCCTGTGCCGGGCGGCCGGCATCCCGGCCCAGACCGTACACGGCCCCTGCCTGGGGGAGCCGGGGACGGCGGCCCAGGACCGCTTCCCCACCTGGCACCAGTGGGCGGAGGTATACCTGCCTGGCCAGGGGTGGGTGCCCTGGGAGTACGGGCTGGGCAAGAAAGGGAACTGGCACGGGCACTTCTGGCTGTCGCCCTGCCTGCCCGGGGCGCAAGCGATACCGCCCTTTCATTGGAAAGTGGTGGGGGTAACGCCCACCCAGGCTCGGGCGGTGCAGGCCCGCGTGCATTTTCGCATCGGCCCGGAGGCCCAGCAGGCGGTGCCGTGAGCGGTTACTGCACCATCACGATGGCCACCGTGGAGGCCTGCAGGCTGCTGCCGGCGGGGCCAGCATTGAGCGCGGCCTGGCAGGTGTACCGTCCTTGGGGGGCTACTCGCACGGAGTAGCAGGGGCCCCTTCAGCCAAAGCCAAACTTGGCGTAGGGTCCTTGCTCGGAGACCACCTGGGAACCGTTATCGCCAAAGATGCGCATTTGGGCCCAGCTACGCCCGCCGATGCCGCGCACTTCCCAGTCGCCCAGGCGCAGGTGCAGCCCCACGCCCAGCTTGGTGACGTCTTGCTTGGTTTCGACTGCGGTGCCCAGCTTGAGCGTGACGTGAGACAGGTCGGGGACGGTTACCAGGGGAGCCTGGTCCAGGGGGCGGAGGGTTTCGACGGGCCCATCGAGCGCATAGGTCCAGACGGCCCGGTGCTGGTCCTTACAGGAGAGCTGGGGGAAGATGTGCACCTTGCCCTGGGGATCCACGTTGAGCTGCATCTTGATGCCAGTCCAGGGGGGAGCAGCGGGCAGGGCCACGGAGGCGAAGCCAACCCAACCGCGGCCAGCGCCGCGCCCGATGTGAGGACGAGCGCTGGCCAGGGCCTGGGGGCTGGTGGCCAGGCGCAGCAGGTAGCCCTCGAACTCGGCATAGACGAGCACCTGGGGGGAGAGGCGGAAGCGCAGGCAGCCGTAGCTGCCCTGCGCGCAGGCAGGAGCAGCCAGCAGCCCGCTGGCCAGGCAGAACACCCAGAGCAGATGCCGCAGACGCATGCCCGGCTCCCTCTGCTGCGATCGGTAGCAGTGCCGGCTGCAGTATGCATCACCCGCATCCCGCTGTCAACCAGGCCTACACCTTGCCAGGGAGCAGGGATGCTGGTAAAATGGTGGGAGCTGGATGGAGGACGTGCATGCTCAAGGTAGTGCTGATCGGACTGCAGGTGCTAGCCAGCCTGGCCCTGATTACCGCCATTGCCCTGCAAACCACGAAGAGCGAGCAGGGCGGCGGCGGCACTTTCGGCTGGGGCATCATCGGCGGCAAGTCCACCACCGCGCTGCACACGCGCTGGGGGGTGGAGGCGCACATGGAGCGCATCACCAGCGGGGTAGCCATTGCCTTTCTGGTGCTTTCGGCGCTGGCGGCGGTGGTGCAGATGCGGGGGCTCTAAGGCCTACCCGGACCGGCGCAGGAGTGGTGGAATTGGTAGACACGCCAGGTTGAGGGCCTGGTGAGCATAACAGCTCATGTGGGTTCAAGTCCCGCCTCCTGCACCAACCAGATTCCCAGGCGGCAGGCCGCGCGGCCTGCTGCCGGCGCGTGTGGCTACTTGGGCGCCACCAGCCAGAGCAGGCGGGTTTCCTCCAGGCCCACGTTGGTCCAGGAGGTGGGCAGGTCCCGCTCCAGGTACACGCTGTCCCCGGCGTGCAGCACCCGCGTCTTGCCCCCTACCTCCACCTCGAGCTGCCCGGCCAGCACCAGGCCAAACTCCGTGCCCTTGCGCAGGGCAAAGTGCTTGTTCAGGGTGACGCCGGGAGGGATGATCACCACCACCGGCTCGATATCACCCCCCAGCTCGCTCTCCCGCAGCGCCTCGATGTAGACGGGGCGGCGCTTGCTGCCGGCGATCTGGGTGCGGGGGCGGTCCTTCTCCCGCATGATGCTCACCGCGTCCTGGGGCAGCTCCTTCCCGCCCAGCAGGGGGGCCAGGCTCAGCTCCAGCTCCCGGGCCAGGGTGAAGAGGTTGCTCAGGGAGAGCGCAATGAGGCCGTTTTCCGCCTGCGAGATGGAGCTCGGGGTGACCCGCAGCAGGTCGCCCAGCTCCGCCTGTGACATGCCCCGCTTCAGGCGAGCGGAGCGGATGAGCTTGCCCAGGCGGACCAGCTCCCGCTTGCTGTCGGCCACCAGGCGGAGCTTGCTGCCGGCAGGCTCATAGCGCTGCGGGGCCTCCGCCTCCGCGCCCAGGGCGCGCCCCTCCGCCTTCACCACCTGCAGGGTGTAGCTGCCCTCGGAGCGGGAGAGGTCAATCGCCACCTGGGTCACGTGCTTCAGGTTAGCGCGGAAAGAGGAGGAATGCGCCTCCTTCTCCAGCACCCAGTAGGCGATGGTTTTCAGGTCGTACAGCCGGGGGCAGGCGTAGGAGAAGAAGCGGTAGGCCCGGGTGGTGTCGGCCCACAGGTCCTGCATGCCGGTCAGGCTGTCGAAAACGTACTTGGCGCCCACCCCTGCCTTGCCCTCGATGGTGTTGAGGGCGGCGGTGAAGCTCTCGATGTTCGAGGGGTCGGCCACCCGCACCACGTGGGCCAGGTCCTTGCGCTGGGCGTGGTCGTAGAAGCGGGCAAACACCGGGTCGCCGTGCCCCTTGCCGTCGGTGAAGCAGTCCACCAGGATGAAGCGCGGCTCGTCAAACAGCTCGCCCAGCTTCTCCTTCATGGTGACCGGGGAATGGTTGAAGGAGATATAAACGGCCTTGCTCCCTCCCTGGATGTTGGCCTCCAGGAAGGCGCGCACGAAGGCCTCCACCCGGGTGCCCGCCTCCACCTCCCACACCACGTTCTCGCCGATCCGCAGCTGCCCCAGCAACTGGTCGAGCCAGCTAAGGCCGGTGCTGACCAGGCTTTGCTCTCGCATCCCTCGCTCCCTGCGTGCTCCTGAATGACGCCGGCCCCACTGGGCGGCAGCGCTCCCTAAAACATAGCGCAGGCGCAGCCTAAATACAAGCTGCGCCCGGCGCACAGGAATACCGCGGTAATGGTGGCCACCGGTTCACCGATAAGCCGCACCCCGAAGGCAGGTATGGCCGGGGCAAGCTGGAAATAGCAGGGCATGAGCTACACCCGCCTGCCGCGGCCCCAGCGTTCACTGACCGTGGTGGCGCCCACCATTTGCGAGCTATTGGGAGTGCCGCCGCCACCGGTGGCCGCCGACCGCCCCCTGGCGCCCCTGGTGGAGGGGTGGGGACGGGTGGAGCGGCTGCTGGTGCTGCTGATTGACGCCTTGGGGGTGAGCACTTGGCTGGCCAGCCGCCTGCAGATGCCCTTCCTGAGTGCGGTGTTCGAGCAGAACCTGGTGCCCCTGGAAAGTGTGGTGCCCACCAAGACCCCGGTATGCTTTGCCACCATCGCCTCCGGGGCGCTCCCCCCGCTGCACCAGGTGCGGGCGCGCCAGGACGAGTTCGCGGTGCCCACGATTTTCCATTCGTTTGCGGCGGCCCGGGTTTCCAACGTGGTGGTGGGCCGGGCGCAAAGCAGCACCGGCCTGCTCTATGCCCGCTATGCAGGGGCCGCCCGGCTGTCCCGTGCCAACCGGGACGACCGGGTGGTGGCGCTCCTGGCGCAGGTGCTGCGGGAGCGGCCGCGCTTTGTCTTCTGCCAGCTCCTGGACCTGGACAACGCCGGCCATGCCGCCGGCCCCAGCAGCGCGCGCTCCCGGGAGGCAGCCGGCCGCTGCGACCGGCGGGCCGCCAGCATCTGCCACGCCGCGGCTGACCGGGGCTACCGCCTGCTTTTCCTGGCCGATCACGGCCAGCACGACGTGCCCCAGCCCGACGGCACCGTGCGGGGTGACCACGACGGCAGCAGCCCGGCCGACCTGGTGGTGCCCTGCTCCTGGTGGCCGCCCGCCGATTAGACCCCCCGCCCCAGCTACCGGCGCTTGCCCGGGCCGCCCCACCGCTTCCGGCCGCTTGACAGCAGTAAGCTCGGCTATTATACTGCCTCCTTAGTGGCACTAAACACGCCCGGCTATTACGGGGGCTAAACCAGTGGCGTCTGCCCGCCAGAGGAGGAAGTAAGGGGTGATTACCGACGTCGGCCCCTCACAGGAACGCACCGCCTTCGAGATGGCGCAGGCGCAGCTTGACCGGGCTGCCGCTGAGCTTGGCCTGGACGCCGCTACCCATGCCATCCTGCGGGAGCCGATGCGGGAGCTGCATGTTTCCCTGCCCGTGCAGATGGACGACGGTAGGATGCAGGTGTTCAAGGGCTTTCGCGTGCAGCACAACGATGCCCGCGGCCCCGCCAAGGGCGGCATCCGCTTCCACCCCGGGGAAACGATAGACACCATCCGCGCCCTGGCCTCCTGGATGACCTGGAAGTGCGCCCTGGCCGACATTCCGCTGGGCGGGGGCAAAGGGGGCGTGATCTGCAATCCCAAGGCGATGAGCCGGGGCGAGCTGGAGCGGCTTTCCCGGGCCTATATCGGGGCCGTTTACCAGATCCTGGGCCCTGACCTGGACATTCCGGCGCCCGACGTCTATACCGACCCCCAGATCATGGCCTGGATGATGGACGAGTACTGCAAGCTTACCGGCCATTTCTGCCCCGGGGTGATCACGGGCAAGCCCCTGGCCATCGGCGGGTCGCTGGGCCGGGGCGACGCCACCGCCCGGGGCGCCATGTACACCATTCGCGAGGCCTGCGACTTCCTGAAGATCAACCCCAAGGGGGCGACGGTGGCGGTGCAGGGGTTTGGCAACGCCGGCTCCTTTGCCGCGTTGCTGGGGGAGCAACTGCTGGGCGCCAAGGTAGTGGCGGTGAGTGACTCCAGCGGCGGCGTCTACAACCCCGAGGGCATCCTGGCCGAGGCGGCGGTCAAGCACAAGCTGGAGACCGGCTCGGTGGTAGGCCTGCCGGGCTGCCAGTCCATCAGCAACGAGGAGCTGCTGGAGCTGCCGGTAGACATCCTCATTCCCGCTGCCCTGGAGAACGTGATCACCGAGGCCAACGCCGACCGGGTGAAGGCCAGGATCGTGGCCGAGGCGGCCAACGGCCCCACCGCCCCGGAGGCGGACATGGTGCTGTACGAGAAGGGGATCTTCCTGATCCCGGACTTCCTGTGCAATGCCGGGGGTGTAATCGTTTCTTACTTCGAGACGGTACAGAACCGCCAGTCCTTCTACTGGGAGGAGGCGGAGGTGCACGCCCGGCTGGACCGCAAGATGACCAAGTCCTTCCACGACGTGCTGGGGGTGTCGCAGGAGCGCGGCATTGACATGCGCACCGCCGCCTACTACGTGGCGGTCTCCCGGGTGGCCGAGGTGATGCGGCTGCGGGGCTGGACCAAGTAAGGCAGGAGCGAAATGCAGCAGGCGATCAGGGAGCAGGAGGCTGCCCAGAAACCGGAGCTGGCGCCCGAGGAGAGGCTGCGCATCCTGCGCAACCTGGTGGGCAGCGTCTCCGGCGACGCCCTGAAGGCACTGGGCGAGCTGGAAATGTGGTGCCAGGATGCCAACCAACTGGAGCAGTGCCACTTGGTGCGGCATTACCTGGATTACCTGCGCCGGTTATGCGAGGCGCCGCGCTGAACTGACGGTAATCTCTGGCCCAGGGCTCGTCGGACCGGCCGGACAAAGAGGTCCGGCCCCAGCCGAACAGGTTGCTGGCGCCCGGGCCGGGAAAGGCTCCCCTCCAAGTGCTGGGGGGCCTTTCTCGCGCCTGGGGCTTACGGCGCCGGCGCCCCCAGGTAGATGGGATTTGACCAGGCCTGACGGCCCCGCTCGTCCTCGCACTCCACCCGCACGTAGCGGCGGGGGCGGATCTCCCACTCCGCCCGGGTGATGGTGCTGCCCGGGGGTGCCTCGAACACCTCGCCTGCCGCCCCCTCGCACATGAAAGTGATGCGGCGCACGGGCGAGGTGACCACGGCCAACCTCCCCTCCTGCAGGCGCAGGTCCTCGATCGCCGGCCCCCGGCTGGAATAGGAGAGCCCCTGCGCCAGGGCGGCCAGGATCGCGGGCGGGGTGAGCTGGGGCGAGCGCACCATCACCCAGCCCTGCCCGGCGTCAAAGCAGCCGGGGTTCCAGTGGCAGTCATCCACCGCCAGGGCGTTCCAGCGGGCGCCCTGGATGAGCAGCTGGTCCCAGTGCACGGAGGAGATGCCCTTCCCCACTTCCAGGTCGCAGCCGGTGTTGTACACTTCCAGGCCGGTGTGCCCGGTCAGCGGCAGCAGGTCATCGGGGGCCATATCCGACCAGTAGGGATGGGCCACGAAGGCCAGGCCCCCCGCCTCCCGGTAGGCGTCCAGCACCTGCTGGGCGGTCATGCCGGAGGTGGGCAAGGGCTGGTGTGTGCCCAGGGCCACGATATGGTAGCTATTGCCCACCCGGTTGCGACCGCCGTCGGTCTCCAGGCCAGGGATGGTGAGCAGGTCCGGGTAGGGCCACTCGGGCACCGGGGTCACCTTGCCGTGGTCGGTGATGCCCAGGAAATCGAATCCCTGGCTGCGGAAGAATTCCATAGCCTGCTCGGGGGTGACCTTGCCGTCCGAGCCGGTGGTGTGGGTATGCAGGTTGCCCTTGTACCAACGGCCGGGGGCCTGCCAGGGGTTGGTCCAGGCGGCGAGGGCAGCGGCGGTGGCAGGGTCGGGGGGCAATTGGCTCATGGCAGGCTCCTTGTGGTGGGTCTGCCCTACCCTTTCGACAGGCAAGCGGGGGTATTCCTCCGCCTGCCGCCAAAAGCCTGGAGCGGGGCGGCAGGGCCGGCGGTTTCCTTGACAGTGGAAAGAGGCGAATGCAATAATGCAGCAGGGTTTCTGGCCGGCGCCGCTGCCGGCCGGTGACCCCCTTTTCTGCAACCCCCGGGGGCCGGGAGCGCCCAGAGATGTCCTACGTGCAGCTAATCCTGGACACCCTGCGCACCAACTTTGGCTGGGGCAGCGCCGTGGATATCGCGGTGGTGGCGGTGGGGGTGTACTACCTGCTGATGCTGGTGAAGGGGACGCGGGGGCTGCAGCTGGTCAAGGGGGTGGCGGTGGTGCTGGCCCTGATCCTGGTGACCCGGGTGCTGCATCTCTCCACCGTGCACTGGCTGCTCTCCAATGCCCTGCTGCCAGGCGTGATCGCCCTGATTGTGCTCTTCCAGCCCGAGCTGCGCCTGGCCCTGGAACACCTGGGGCGGGGCCGGTTCTGGACGCCTGCCCAGCTCCTGGTGAAGCGGGAGGAGGTGGAGCGACTGGTGGACGAGGTGGTGCGGGCCTGCCGCACGTGCTCCAAGCGCAAGATGGGGGGCCTGGTGGTGATGGAACAGCGAGTGGGGCTGGATGACGTGGCACAGAGCGGGCACAAGGTGGATTCCCTGGTCTCCAGCGAGATGCTGTGCACCATCTTTTACCCCGGCAGCCCCCTGCATGACGGGGCGGTGCTGATCCGGGGCGACCGGGTGGCCGCCGCCGGCTGCCTGCTGCCGCTTACCGAGCGGGATGACGTGGGCCTGCTCCTGGGCACCCGCCACCGCGCCGCCCTGGGCCTGAGCGAGCACACCGACGCCACGGTGGTGGTGATCTCCGAGGAGACCGGCGCCATCTCCCTCACCCACGAGGGCAAGCTGCACGCCGACCTCTCCGACGAGAGGCTGAAAGCCCAGCTCCTGGAAATCCTGCAGCCTGCCGAAAGGGAGGGGCACGGGCACTGGCTGCGCAAGCGCAGCCAGGCCGCCAGCCCGCCGTAGGCCGATATGCACCAGAACCTGAACTACAAGATCATAGCCGTGCTGCTGGCGGTGGCGCTCTGGTTCTACGTGCTGCTCACCGAGGAGAACCCCATCATTGAGCGCAAGCTCACCGTACCCCTGCAGCCCTGGCAGATGGCCTCCGGGCTGGTGGCCTCCGGCTACCCTGACCGGGTGGAGGTGCTGGTGCAGGGCCCCAAGCGCCTGGTGGGCAGTTTGAGCGAGAACGCCATCACCGCCCGCCTGGACCTGGCCTCCGTCCGCCCCGGCACCCGCCAGGTGCCGGTGGTGGCCATGGGTGCCGACGAGGTGACGGTGGTGCGCCTGCACCCCTCCCGGGTATCGGTGAAGGTGGAGCAGGTGGCGAGCAAGACCATGCGGGTGGAATACCTGGTGCTGGGCACCCCGCCCCCGGGGGTGATGCTGGGGCAGGTGCGCCTGGAGCCGGCCATGGTGCGGGTGAGCGGCGCCCACTCCCTGGTGGAACAGGTGGAGCACACCCTGGTGACGGTGAACGCCGAGCTGGCAGGCCTGGCGGAGAGCCAGGTATCGGTGCGGGCGGTGAATGAGTACGGCATGCCCATCCCGGGGGTGAAGCTGGAGCCGGGCCGGGTGCGGGTGCGAGTGGAGGCCGAGCGCAAGCTCGACTATAAGACCGTGCCCATCACGGTGCAGGTGACCGGGGTGGCGGAAGGTTGGCAGGTGAAGTCGGTGACGGTGGAGCCGGCAGTGGTCACCCTGGGCGGCGACACCAAGGTGTTAGCCGGGGTGGACTACCTGGCGGTGGGGCCCCTGGACCTGGGCAAGCAGGAGGTGAGCACCCACCGGGAGACCCTGGAGCTGAAGGCCCCGGCCGGCCTGCTGCTGCTGGACGCCAAGCGGGCGCAGGTATCGGTGCACCAGGAGCCGCTGCCCGCGCCGCAGGTGCCTTAGCCCCTACCCCAGGTGCTCATACTCCCGGATCCGCGTCATGTAATAGCGGAAATGCTAACCACCCCCGACTGCCCCTGCCCAAAGCCTACGTCCAGCGGGAAGGAGGACATGGGATCCTCGGGGGCGCCTTCAGCTCAGGCGGGGCGAGCCTGCAGGTCGTAGGGGGCGGCGCCGGTAACCAGGGCGGTGACCAGCCGGCCCGGCTCCAGCCCTCGGGCGGGCAGGCGCACCAGGCCATCAATCTCCGGGGCGTCCCGGTAGCTGCGGCTCAGGGCCTGGCGCCGGTTAACCGACTCCACGAGCACGAGAAGCTGGGTACCCACCAGGGCGCGGTTGATATGGAGGCTGATGCCCTGCTGCGCCTGCAGCAAGGTGCGTCGGCGCTGCCGGGTCACCGCCGCCGGCACCTGGCCAGGCAGGGCGGCGGCGGGCGTGCCCGGCTCGCGCGAGTAGGCGAAGACCCCCACCCGGTCCAGCCGCGCCGCCTGCAGGAAATCCAGCAGGTGCTGGAAGTGGGCCTCGGTCTCGCCCGGGAATCCCACCAGCAGGGAGCTGCGCACCGCCACCCCGGGCAGGGCGGTGCGGATGCGCTCCAGCAGCCGCAGGTAGGAGTCGCCGTCGCCCGGGCGGCGCATGGCGTGGAGCAGGTCCGGGTGGCTATGCTGCAGGGGCAGGTCGAGGTAGGGGCAGACGTTGGCGTGGGCAGCCATCGCCTCCAGCAGCCGCTCGTCCACGTGCGCGGGGTGGGCATAGAGGAGGCGGATCCAATCCAGCCCCTCGATACCGGCCAACTGCTCCAGCAGCTCGGGCAGCAGGCGGCGGCCGTGGTCCAGGCCGTAGGCGCTGGTGTCCTGGGCGATCAGCACCAGCTCCCGCACCCCACCCGCCGCCAGGCGGCGCGCCTCGGCGAGCACGGAGGGGAGGCGGCGGCTGCGGTAGGGCCCGCGGATGCTGGGGATGGAGCAGAAGGCGCAGTGGTGGCTGCATCCCTCGGCCAGCTTCAGGTAGGCGGTCCAGGGTGGGGTGGCCAGCAGCCGGGGCGTATGCTCGTCGTACAGGTAGCGAGGCAAGGCCGCCTGCAGCCGGGGCGGGTCGGCCTGCGCGAGCAGCTCCGGCAGCCGGGGCACCTCGTCGGGGCCGATGCAGGCATCCACGCCCGGGAGGGCAGCGGCGGTCGCCTGATCCAGGGTGCGGGGGAGGCAGCCGGCCACGATCAGCAGCCGGCACGCCCCCCGCAGGCGGTGGGGGGCAAGCTGGCTGATGACGGCCCGCGCCTCCCGGCGGGCAGGGGCGATGAAGGCGCAGGTGTTGATGATGATGCAGTCGGCCTGGGCGGGGTCGCCGATCAGCTGGTGGCCGGCCTGCTGCAGCAGGCCCAGCATCACCTCGGCATCCACCAGGTTCTTGGGACAGCCCAGGGAGACCAGGTTGACGCGCAAGCGTTTCCTCCTCAACGCGGCCCGGGGGCGCCCGCACGCAAAGAGACCGGGGCCGGTTAATGTTACCGGCCCCGGGGGTGTGCTGGCAAGCAAGCTGGCGGGGGCTATTCCAGGTCCATGGCGCGCTGGCTGATGCCATGGCCGCGCCAGCGCAGGGCCAGGTCGTCCACGGTTGCGTACATGGCCGGGATAAAGATCAAGGTAAGCAAGGTAGACAGCACCAGGCCGCCCACCACGGCGATGGCCATGGGCGAGCGCATCTCCGCGCCCCGCCCCAGGGCCAGGGCGGTGGGGAGCATGCCGAACACCATGGCGAAGGTGGTCATGAGAATGGGCCGCAGCCGGGTGGGTCCGGCCTCCAGGATGGCTTCCGTGCGCTCCTTGCCCCGCTGGCGCAGGGTGTTGGTGTAGTCCACCAGCAGGATGGCGTTTTTGGTGACCAGTCCCATGAGCATGATAATGCCGATGGCGGAAATGATGGAGAGCGTATTGCCAGTAAGCTGCAGGGCGAGCAGGGCCCCGATCATGGCCATGGGGAGGGAGAACATGATGATAAAGGGGGAGAGCAGGCTCTCAAACAGGGCCGCCATCAGCATGTACACCAGGACCACCGACAGCAGCAGGGCATTGCCCATGGAGCCACCGCTCTCCTGCATCATCTCTACCTCGCCCCCCCAGTGGCTGGTGACGCCGCCCAGGGGAAGGCGGGCGATGGCCCGGTCAATGGCGGACTGCACGTTGCCGCTTTTGTAGCCGGGCTGCAGGTCGGCCTCCACCACCACCATGCGCTGGCGGTTCTTGCGGTCAATCTTGGTGGGGCCGGTCTGCACGGAGATGCTGGCCACCTGGTCCAGGGAGATGGGACCGCTGGGGGTATTGCCCACCACCAGCTTGCTCACATCCTGCAGGCTGTGGCGCTGGGGCTCTGCCAGGCGGATGCGAATGTCGTACTCCTTGCCCCCCTGGCGGAACTTGGTGTCCGTGTTCCCCTCCAGGCTGGTGCGCAGGGCGGAGGCGATCTGGGCGGTGCTGAGGCCATAGTCGGCGGCGCGAAGGCGGTCAATGCGCGCCTGCAGCTCCGGCTTGCCCACCTTCCAGCTGGTGTCCACATTGCGGGCGCCGGGGACGGTGCGCATCGCCGCCGTCACCTTGTTCGCCACCGCGTTCAGCTCGTCCATGTCATCGCCGCTGAGCTCAAGCTCCAGGCTGGCCCCGCCGCTCGTGATGCCACCCCCGGTACGATTTTTGATGATGGCAGCCGGGATGTGGGCGGTCAACTGGTTGAGCTCTGCTACGATAGCCACGTCGCTGCGCTTCCGCTCTGTCTTGTCCACCAGCACTACCGAGACGTTGCCGGTGTTGGCGCCTCCGCCCGTAGTAATAAAGGACTCGCCCCCGCCCCCGATGGTGGTGAAGATGCTTGTCACCTCCGGGAAGCGGCTGCGGTCGCTGAGGTAGCCCTCGAGACGGCGCAGCACGGCATCGGTGGCATGGACGGAGGAGCCGGCGGGCATCTCCACCTCCATGGTCAACTGGCCCCGGTCCACCTCGGGGATGAACTCAAAGCCCAGGGGCTTCAGCTTCGCCAGGCTGCCCAGCACCAGGAAGCTGAGGCCGCAGACGAGCACCGCGGTGCGGCCGCTGCCCCGGCTCAGCAGCAGCCCGGCCACCATGCCGATGACCATGAGGGCGGCGATGACCAGGGCAGGCGGCCCCGTCACCCCCGGCAGCAGCGACCCCAAGAGCACCACGGGGCCGATCAGGAGCACCGCCCCCCGGTGCTGCAGGGCCCACTGCAGGAGCCCGCGGTAGCGCAGGTCCAGGGCAGCGTAGAAGCGGTCAAACTGGCGGAACATGCGGGCAGATAGGCCCTCTCGGCGGCGGCCGCCATTGGCCAGCGCCGGCGAGGGCTCGGGCTCGGCCTCTTTCATTTCCTCGGCACTGAACCAGCGGCTGGCCAGCATGGGGGTGAGGGTGAAGGAGACGAAGAGCGAGAACAGGGTGGCGGTGGCGATGGTGATACCGAACTGGCGGAAGAACTGGCCGACGATGCCGCCCATGAAGGCAATGGGCACGAACACCACCACGTCCACCATGGTGATGGTGATGGCGGCCAGGCCGATTTCCGTGCGGCCGTTGAAGGCGGCTTCCCGGGAGGGCTCGCCCTTGCGCAAGTGGCGGTGGATATTCTCCAGCACCACGATGCTGTCGTCCACCAGGATGCCCACCGAAAGCGACATGGCGAGCATGGTCATCATGTTGATGGTGAAGCCACCGAAATGGATGGGGGTGAAGGTGGCGAGCAAGGAGGTGGGGATGGCCAGGGCCACGATGATGGTACCCCGCACCGTATGCAGGAACAGGTAGACCACGAACACGGCGAGCAGGGCCCCCAGGAACAGGCTCGACTTCACGTCGGCCAGGGTCTCCTTGATGAACTTGCTCTGGTCAAAGGCCACGGTGAAGCCGATATCCCGGGGCAGGATGCCCTTGCCCAGGGGCTGGCGCCCGAACAGTCCGCCATCGAGGTACGGCTGACCAGTCATCAGCTCCAGCTCGCGCTTGACGCCGTCCACCACGGCCACGGTGTTGGCGTCCGAGGCCTTGATCACGCGGATGGTCACGCTGTCCTTGCGGTCCAGCCGGGTCCAGGACTTGCGTTCGGCCACGGTGTCCCGCACGGTGGCGATATCACCCAGGCGGATGGTGCCGGCGGGGGTGATCAGGCGCACGTTGGGCACCTGCCGCGGGTCGGTGAACTCGCCGATGGCACGGATAGAGTACTCGCGCTGCCCCTCCTCCACGGTGCCGCTGGGGACGTTGAGGTTTTCGGCGCGCAGGGCCTGGGTGACGGCCATGATGGGCAGGCCGTAGGCATCCAGGCGTCCCTTGTCCACTTCCACCAGGATTTCCCGCACGTCGCCGCCGGAGACGGACACCGAGGCCGCTCCCGGCACCTTGCCCAGGCGGTCTTTGATGGTTTCATCGGCGATATGGCGGAGCTCGGCCGCGGGCCGGGGGCTGGAGAGGCCCATAGTGACCACGGGGACAGACTGGATGTCGGCCTTCACCAGCACCGGGGGCTCGATATCGGTGGGGAGGCGGCCGCGGGTGGCGTCCACCTTTTCCCGCACGTCGCTGGCGGCGGTGTCCACGTTGGTGCCCACGTAGAACTCCACGCCCACCAGGGAGACCCCTTCCTGGCTATAGGAGACGACGTTTTTGACGTTGTTGACCCCGCTCACCGCGTCTTCGATGGGCTTGGTGACCAGGGTTTCGATCTCCTGCGGCCCGGCGCCCGGGTAGATGGTGGTCACCATCACGTACGGGAACTCGATCTTGGGGTAGAAGTCAATGGGCATGAGGCTCATGGACTGCAGCCCCAGCACCACCAGGGCCACCACCAGCATGCTGATGGCGACCGGGCGCAGGATAGCGACACGAGTTAGCCACATGGGTTAGTGGTCCCCCTCTGCTGCTGCCGGCTGCCAGCGGGTGGCACTACCCTGCACCGGGTCGCCCTCGTTGAGCCGGACCTGGCCGGAGATGATCACCTCATCGCCCGGCAGCAGGCCCTGCTTGATCTCCACCTCCCGATCATCGCGGTAGCCTATCTGCACCGAGCGGAAGACAGCCTTGCCCTGGGACACCAGCACCACCCGGTTGGCCCCTGCCTCGCTGAGCAGGGCATCCTTGGGCACCAGGGTCACGCCATAGCGCTCCTGCACCTGGATCTCGCCCCGGGCGAACATGCCGGGACGCAGCCGGGCGCCGGGATTGCGCAGGGCCACCTTGACGCGGAAGTTGCGGCTGCTGTTCTGAGCGGCAGGCACCACCCGCGCCACCCGGCCGAGCAGCACCTCGCCTCCCAGGGCGTCAATGGTGACCCGCACCGGCTGGCCCACCTGCACCCGCGCCACCTCGATCTCGCTCACCAGGGCCTCGAGATACACGCTGGAGAGCTGGGCCACATAGAGCAGGGCACTACCCCCCGGCCCCACCAGCTCGCCGGGCTCCACGTCCCGGCGCACCAGGTAGCCGTCCAGGGGGCTGGTCAGGGTGGTGTCGGCCAGGCGCTTGCGGGCCTGCACCAGCAGGGCCTGCGCCTGCTCCAGGCCGGCCTGGGCGGCCAGCACATCCTGGCGGCGCACCTCGTTCTGGCTGACCGCGGCCTTGGCCATGCGATAGGCCTGCTCGGCCTGCTCCACGGCGGCTTCGGCGGCCCTGACCTCTTCCGGCCGCGCTCCCTCGGACACCAGGTTGGCCTGCTGCTGGGCGGAGTCATACTGGGCCTTGGCCACCTGGTAGGCGGTTTCTGCGGTCTCCACCTGCTGCTCGGAGACGGCGCCGGCGGTAAACAAGGTTTTCACGCGCCGCAGGTTGGAGAGGGCGTTGTCATGGTTGGCCTTGGCCTGGGTCACCGTGTTCTCGGCCATCATCCGCTCCTGGGTGCGGGCGCCCTGGCGCACGATCTCCAGGCGGTTGCGGGCGGCGGTGAGGGCCGCCTCTGCCTGCTTGACGCTGGTGCTGGACTCCGTGGACTGCATAATGGCGGCCGTGCGGGCCTGGGCCAGCCGGGTGCGGGCCGCATAGACCCCCGCCCTCGCCTGCTCCACCGTCGCCCGGTAATCCGCCGTTTCCAGCTGCACCAGCCCTTGGCCGGGAGACACCCGGTCCCCCTCCTGCACGGCCACGGAGACCACCCGGCCCGGCACCTGGGCGGTGAGGGCGGCCTGCTTGTCCGCCTGCACGTTACCGGTGACCGCCAGCCGCTCCACCACCGACCCCAGGGCCACCCGCGCCGTCTCCACCGGGACGGGGGGAGTGGGTGCCTGCACCTGACGCTGGGGGCGGCGGAGCAAGCCAAACAGGGCCAGCGCTACCGCCGCGATGACAGCTATCCAAGCTAATCTGCGCCTTGACATCTCGCTTAGGCCTCCGCCTCTTCCGACCTGATGCTCTCCAGCAACCCCTGCAGGGAGCTCACCAGGCTGTGAATATCATCTGCCTTGATCAGCAGCAGCCCGTGGTGATGGGCGTCGGTGAAAACCAGCAGCTTGGTGGCCGGCTCGATCTCCTGGTCCTTGCGCGCCTCGGCCGGGATCACCACCTGCCCCCGCTCGCCCACCGTTACTGCCCCATAGAACACCCGGCGATGATCTCCTGTTTTCATAAGTTCCCGCCGTCCCCCTCTGCCGGAATACGATTAGCATGAGGAGTATGAAATATATGATATAGCTGGCGGCCTGTCAATGCCGCCCTGATCAGGGAAAGCGGTTGCGCAAGCGCCTCCAGCGCCGCACCGCCACCCAGACCATGACCGCCAGCACTCCCAGCAGCAGGACGCGGTACCAGAGCGGCCGGTAGCCAAAGACATAGGGCCACAGGCTAACCAGCGCCAGCAGGATGAGCACCCACTCCAGCTGCTCTGCCCTACTCATGTCGCCACCTCCACCCCTGCCTTGCCGCTGTCGCCTCCCTGTGTTACCATGCCCCCGGGAGGCAAGCGGTGGAAGCCGAAATCACTGCCTATCTTGCCCACCTGGCCGCCGCCAGGGCTGCCTCCACCCACACCCTGCGCTGCTACCGGCAGGACCTGGGGCAGTTTACCACCTTCGCCGCCGGCCGGGGCATCTCCGCCTGGAGCGCGGTCACTCCCGGCCTGCTGCGGCGCTTCCTGGCCGACCTGTCGGCCCGCGGCTACGCGCCCGCCTCCGTGGTGCGCAAGGCCTCCGCGCTGCGCTCGCTGTGCAAGTGGCTGCATCGGTCAGGCGGGCTGGCGGCCAACCCCGCCACCGCCCTGGGCACCCCCCGTCATTCCAGGCGCCTGCCGCATTTCCTCTACCTGGAAGAGATGAACCGGCTGCTGCAGGCGCCCGACACCGGCACCCCGCTGGGCCGGCGCGACCGGGCGGTGCTGGAGACCCTGTATGCTACCGGCCTGCGGGTGAGCGAGCTGGTGGGCCTGCAGACCCGGCAGGTGGCGGAGGGAGAGATGGAGCTGCGGGTGCAGGGCAAGGGGGGGCGGGAGCGGATCGTGCTCCTGGGCCGGGGGGCGCGGGAGGCGATCGCCGATTACCTGGCCGCCAGCCGGCCCGCCCTGGCCGCCCGCTCGCAGCAGCCTTGCGGCGCCCTCTTCCTCAACCGCCGGGGCACCGCCCTGACCGACCGCGGGGTGCGCCGCCTGGTGCACCGGCACGTGCTGGCTACCTGCGCCCGGCACGGCATCAGCCCCCATGCCCTGCGCCACACCTTTGCCACCCACCTGCTGGAGGCGGGGGCCGACCTGCGCACCGTGCAGGAGCTGTTGGGCCATGCCAGCCTGGCCACCACCCAGGTCTACACCCACGTCACCACCGAGCGACTGCGGGAGGTCTACAACCAGGCCCATCCCCGGGCCTGAGCCCAGGCGCGCAAAGGGCGCCTTTGGGGCGCCCCTTGGCCCAGCATGCAACCTGCTTACTTGTCGCAGGACTTCTTTTTGGTCTCGGTCTTCTTGTCCGCAGCCTTCTTGCTGCCGCAGCAACCCATTGGCGTCACCTCCTTTCCCCTTGGAGATAGCGGGCACCCTGGCGCCAGCGGCGCTGCTGCTGGCGGCTCCAGTGGCGCTTGTCTCCCATATTATACACCCTGATGGCGGCTGCGGGCTGGATGGGGCAGCTATATTCGCACAACCCGCAGCCGGTGCAGACCTGCTCTCGCACCAAGGGCCGCCGCTGGCCGTCCAGCTGCTGCCACTCCACGGCCCGGTAAGCGCATACTTCGTCGCAAACCAGGCATTCCCTGCCCTGGGCCCAGACCAGGCACAGGCTGCGGTCAATCTGGGCGGTGCCCAGGTACAGGTGCTGTTTTTCCTCTACGGCGAAGGGCTGCAGCGCCTGGGTGGGGCAGACCTGGCCGCACTGGCTGCAGTACTGGGTGCAGGGCCCCAGGCGAGGCACCAGCACCGGCGTCCACAGCCCCTCCCAGCCCGCCTCCGCCAGGGCGGGCTGCAGGCCGTTGGTGGGGCAGACCTTGACACACTGCTGGCAGCGCACGCACCTGGCCAGGAATTCCTGCTCCGGCACCGCCCCGGGCGGTCGGATCAGCCAGGGGCTGCCGGCGCGCACCCCGGTGACGGTGGGCTTTTGCGCCGCCTCCAGCTTTACCCCCGCCACCCATACCAGGCCCAGGCCGCCTGCCGCCAGCAGCCGCCGCCGGGAGAGGTCAATTCCCGCCTGGCGCTGGGGTGGCCCGCCCCAGCCCAGGGCCAGGGCGCGGGTGGGGCAGGCCCGCAGGCAGCGCAGGCAGAGCGTGCACTCCGCCCCCAGGTAACGGGCAGGGCCGGCCGCAGCAATGGCGCCGGTGGGGCATTCCCGGGCACAGCGGCCGCAGTCCACACACCGCTCGTCCACCCGCAGCCGCAGCAAGGAGCGGCGGCCGAGCAGGCCGTAGAGCGCACCCAGGGGACAGAAGCTGCGGCACCAGTAGCGGCGGCCTGCCGCCGCCAGCGCCAGCACCCCCACCAGCAAAGCCAGCGAGACCAGGCTCATGCGATAGTAGGCCTGGCCCTGGGGCAGCCAGGCGGCATTGGAAGCACCCAGGGCCCGGGCCGCGGCCTGGAAGGGGGCAAACACCCCCAGGGTGAGGCTGCGGGTGAGCAGCACCAGGGGGTCCACCGCGAACAGCAGGGGTGACCCCAGGGCGGCCGCCACCGCCACCGCCGCCAGCACATAGTACTTGCTGCGGCGCAGGGTGGTGCGCTCCGGGCGGGGGTGGCCCCGGCGCCGGGCCAGGCGGTCGGCGGCGTCCACCAGGGTGCCCAGGGGGCAGATCCAGCCGCAAAAGGCCCGCCCGGCCACCAGCGCCACGATCAGCAGCGGCAGCAGCCACAGGGCCAGGGGAAAGGCGAAGTGGTGGGCAGCCAGCATGGCGCCGCCGCCGGCCAGGGGATCGGTAAGCACAAACAGGTGCACCGGCAAGCCCCCCTGCTGGCTGCCGGTGTGCAGGAAAAGATAGGCAAACAGCAGCAAGAAGGCAGCCTGCGACAGCTTGCGGGTAATCTCCAGCCGCTTAGGCATGCTTGATCTGCACTTGCGCCAGGTCGGCCTGGCCGATGCCCAGGCTGGCGGCGATGGTGATGTGCTCGATGTCGGCTGGCTTCATGCCAAACAGGCCGGTGCAGTAGGCGTCCACCGCTACCTGGTCGGTGGAGGCGATCACCATCTGGGGGTCCCTGGTCTGCCCCGGGCCCTTGGGGCCGCCGGCCACCAGGATGCGGTTGGCATCCAGCACCACCAGGTCGGGGCGCACGGCCCCGGCAAACTCGGCGATGCAGCGGGAGAGGCTGGCACTGCTATGCCAGCCCTGGCGGTTCCAGATGGCGCCCATCAGGTTCTTCATGGACAGGGTGAGCTTGGTGGCGTCGTGGCTCTTGGCGATGGGCACGTTGATGAAGAGGTCGGCGGCCAGGATGTGCTCGATCACCTGCTCCTGGGCCAGCAGTTGGCCTCCGATCTTCACCTCCCGGTACATGCTCTGCTCGTGGGCGCTTATCAGCTCCCCCCCGACGGCGTCCACCGCCTTTTGCATGCCGGCGATGTCAAATACCAGGCGGGCGGGTATGTCCACGCTGTGCTCGACCACGATCACCCTGGCCGCCCCCGCCTCCCGGCACATTCGCACCAGGGTGGCCACCACCTCGGGATTGGTGGTGGCGGCCTGCTCGGGAGGGCGCTGCCAGGCGATATTGGGCTTGATCACCACCACCTGGCCGCTCCTTACGAACTTGCGTATCCCGCCCAGGGCGTCAATCGCCCGCCGGGTGAGGGCACCGGGCTTGCCCTTGGCCGCCACGGCGAGCAAGGGCTTTTGCCCCCTGGGGGTGGGGATGCCCTGGCGGCCGCCCAAGCTGCGGGCGCCCCGGGCCGCCTCCCTGCCCGCGCAGCCGCCCAGGGCCAGGGTGGCCCCGGCTGCCAGTCCCCTCCTCAGGAAATCCCTGCGATCCATGTGCTTGCCTCGGCCTACTTGGGGTGGGGCAGGCGCCCGGCGAGCACGCCCAGCACCTTAGCCATTTGGGCGGCAGGCTGGACCTGCTTGCCCCCGTAGAAGCTGGCGACGGCCACCGTGCCGCGGCCCCGCAGCACGCCGTAGGTTGCCCCTTGCAGGCGGTAGCTAAACCCTCGCCCCTGGGCCGCGGGCGGCCGGGCCAGGTCCTGGCCGTGCTTGCTCGCGCGCGCCAGCTCCTGCTGGTAGTATCGCCAGGTGGCCTGGGGAGTGGACAGGGCATGCACGGTAACGGTGAGCACGGCCCCCTGCGGCCCCTGGTAGAGCTGCTGCTCGGCCGCGGTCACCCCGGCCCGCAGGTAGACCTGGTAGCCGCCGTCGTAGATCTTGGTCAGGTCATCCCCGGCGGCGTAGAGGTAGGAGTTCTTGACCACCGGCCACCCGGCAAGCTCCGGCCCGGCCAGGACCTGGCGCAGCGGGGGGGCGGCCGAGGCCACCAGCGAAAAAAGCAGCAGCCAGGCTCCCGCCAGGGTCGCCCAACGTCTCAAGTGCCACCTCCCTGGGTGCGCATCAGGTGCCAGGCGGGGCCTGCGCATAGGTCGTTACTCGTGCTGGTGCGCCTCGGGCAGGGCGATGCCTGCGCCCAGCCGGGAGCTGGTGTGCTTGGTCTTGGGGTCATAGGTGAAGGCGCCCACTGGCTTATCCTCGACCACCAGCAGCAGGGCCAGCTCCTTGCCCGGCGAGAATTTGATGAACTCGTCCATCAGCCGGCGGCCGGCGAGCGCCCATTCCTCCTGGGTGGTGGGGCGCTCCTGGCCGGTCTGGGCGTCCTTGATCTTGGCGAAAAGGACGGCCTGCAGGGTGGTAGCATCCTCGAACGAGACCTCGCGCACCAGGTTCAACAGGTCAGGCGAGCGGTTGACGACGGTCTCCTGGAACTCGGCCTGGCGAGCGCGGGCCTCGCTGCGGGGAGTCATGTGGCCCTGGCCCTGCCGGCCTGCCATCTGGTTCCAGGTGAGCAGCCCCTGGCCCACCAGGAGGATAATCACCACCCAGAGCAGGATATAGGCTCCCTGCTTGGCGGGGGCGGCCCGGTCGCGCGACTGCTCGGTCACCACCTCGTTCATGGTGAACTTTTTCAGGTCGAGCTGTGACCGCTGCCCCTGCTCGTCTGCTTTCTGCTGCTCAGGCATGCCGCTCTCCTTGGGTCACCGGCTGACCGCAAATTTCCATTCCTCGCCACCGCCATCCTGCCCGGGGCGCGGCCCCAGCGCCTTCACCGCCCAGCTGACGCGTGTATTCTACCCCTTCTGGGTAGAGCGCATGCCGCGGGCGGCCAGTTCCTGATCACATGCGGCCCAGGTGCTGCACCGACTCCCGCAGCACGTCGGCCATGGGCACGTCATGATGGCCAGACTCATACCAGACGATGCGCTTGGGCTCGCCTGCCGCCTGGTAGAGCAGCTCGGTGGCGGCTCGGGGGATGAGCACGTCCTTGGTGCCGTTGAGCATGAGCAAGGGGCGGGGGGAGATCAGCCCCACCCACTTGGTCGGCTCCACCACAGTCAGGGTGCGCTCCTGCTGCGGGGTGGGCTTGCCCTTGAGCAGGCGGCCCAGGCCGCCGCCGCCCACCACCAGCACCACGCTCTTGAGGCGCGGCTCCACCGCTGCCGTCACCGACCCCAGGAAGGCGCCCATGCTCGCCCCCCAGTAGCCGATGCGCCCAGTGTCCACCTCCGGCCGCGCGCTGAGCAGGTCCACCGCCCGCCGCAGGTCAACCACCGTCTGCACGAAGGCGTCGCGCATGGTGAGGGAGCCGGTGTTGAACAGCTCCTTCCCCCGGCCCGGCCGGGCCCGCTCCCCGTGGTACTGGGCGTCAATGGCCATTGCCACGAACCCCTTGCCCACCAGGTGCAGGGCGGGGAGCTGCACGTAGTCCACGTCCTTGCTGTCGCCATAGCCGTGCTGCACCAGCACCGCCGGGTGGCGGCCCTCGGCCTTGGGCACCCAGAGGTGGGCGGTTACCTGCTGGTCATGGGCGCTGGCATAGGTAAGGTGGTACTTGGTGTAGCCCTCCTTATCCTCCAGCACCTGCTGCTCCACGGCCAGGGGCTGGGACTGGTCGTAGTCATAAAACGCCAGGGCCGACACCGTGGGCGGTGCCGCGGCCCAGGCGTTGCCCCCCAGCACCACCACCAGCACCAGGAAAAGACATGCTCGCTTCATGTTTCGCTCCTTTCCAGGGAGGATGCCCGGCTGCCCTCCGGCAGCAGCCGCGTGGCCCACAGCGCCAGCAGCACCACCGCCGCCCCCGCGCAAAACACCGGCCGGTAGCCCACCCGGGCCCAAAGCAGGCCCCCCAGCAGGGGGGTGATCACCGCCGCCACGTGGTTGGAGGTGACCCCCATGGCCAGGGTGGGGCGCAGGTCCTGCGGCTGGGCGATGCGGCTCAGGTAGGTGGACAGGGCCACGTTAAAGCTAAACAGCACCGCGTCCGCGCAGTAGAGACCGTAGAGCACATGGGGCTGCCGGAAGAGGGCATAGCCCACGAACACCAGGACAATGAGGCAGTAATTCAAGGTGAGCGACGGTTTCTCCCCCCAGCGGTCCACCAGGTGCCCCACCCGGGGGCTGACCAGGGCCCCCAGCACGCCGTTGAGCGCCATCAGCGCCGCCACGGTGAAGATGCTGGTGTGGTACACCTTGACCAGCACGAAGATGGCAAAAGTGGAGAAGATCTGCTTGCGGCAGCCGTCCAGGAAGGTGAGCAGGTAGTAAACGCGGTACTGGCGCTTGATCACCACCCGCTGTCGGCGCTGGTAGTGGTGCTTCACCTGCACCCGGCTGATGGCCAGCCCGGCCGCCAGCACCGCCGCCCCGGCGATCAGGAAGAGCTGCCGGAAGGTGAGCACCCGGGCCAGCAGGAACACCAGCGCCAGCCCCAGGGGGCCGGCAATGCTGCCAGCGGCCCCCACCTGGCCCATGCGCCGCCCCTCCCGGCCCGCTTCCGCCACCGCCAGGGTGATGGTGGCGGACAGGGGCGCCCAGACGTGGAAGCCCACGCTCCATACCAGCGAGGCCAGCAGATACTGGGTGAGGTCCCGCACCCCAAACATGCCCAGGAAGCCCGCCCCCATCAGCCCCAGCGCCAGGAAGGCCAGCCGGGGCTCGGCCAGGTAGATCAGCAGCCCGCCCAGGAGGGCGGAGAGGATGCCCGGCACCTCCCGGATCGCCTCCAGCACCCCCAGCTGGGCCGGCTCCATGTGCAGGTCCTGCACGATGAAATTGTTGAGCACGCCCAGGTAGATGCTGAAGCCGAAGCTGAGCAAAAAAACGCCTGCTGCCAGGAGCAGCAGGTTGCGATGGGCCTCGTAGCGTGCCACCAGTGCCTTCATCCCTGCCCCAGTGCGACCGTACTGCTAACCCATTTAGGCTCCGGCACTGGGGTTTCCTGCAAGCCGGGGCAGCCGGTCCGCTTACCGGCTGGCCATGCGCTCCGGGCGTTCAGGGGGGAGGGCCAGGCCCAGGGCCGCCCATGCCTCCCGGTAGGGGGGCCGGGCCACTCCCCGCTCGGTGATAATAGCGCTGACCAGGGTACCGGGGGTGAGGTCGAAGGCGGGGTTGAAGGCAGCAGCCCCCTCGGGGGCGGAGTTCACCCCCGCCGGGGCCGTCACCTCCTCGGGATTGCGCTCCTCGATGGGGATTTCGCCGCCTGCCTCCAGGCGCACGTCCACCGTGCTGGTGGGGGCTGCCACGTAGCAGGGGATACCGTGCCGGTGGGCGAGCACGGCAACCGGGTAGGTGCCGATCTTGTTGGCAGTGTCGCCATTGCTGGCGATGCGATCAGCCCCCACCAGCACCGCGTCCACCAGGCCCCGGGCCATCACCAGGCCGGCGGCGGCGTCCACGATCAGGGTGGCGGGGATGCCCTCCTTCATCAGCTCCCACATGGTGAGCCGGGCGCCCTGCAGCAGGGGGCGGGTTTCGTCGGCCCACACCTGGGCCACCTTACCCGCCGCCCAGCCCGCCCGGATCACCCCCAGGGCGGTGCCATAGCCGCCGGTAGCCAGGGCCCCGGCGTTGCAGTGGGTAAGCACGCGGGCGCCCTCAGGCAGCAGGGCGGCCCCCAGCTCCCCGATGCGATGGCAGGCGGCCACCTCCTCGTGCTCGATGCGCACCGCCTCCTGGGCCATGCGCTCGGCCAGCACCTGGGGGTTGTAGGGCCCACCTGCCATCTGCACCTGCATGCGCTCAATGGCCCAGAACAGGTTCACCGCGGTGGGACGGGTGGCGGCCAGCAGGCGGGCGCACTGCCCCAGGCGCTCGCTTTGCACCGGGGGACCCAGCGCCACCCCTGCCCGGGCGCACAGCGCCAGGGCGTAGGCGGCGGCAATGCCGATGGCGGGCGCCCCCCGCACCCGCATCTGCACAATGGCGTCTGCCACCTGCTCCGGCTCCGTGCAGTCAATGTAGATCTCATCGCCGGGCAGCAGGCTCTGGTCAAGCAGGCGCAGCCGATCCCCCTCCCAGATCAGCGGCCGCACCTCGGTCTCCTGGTGACCCATGGTCTCCTCCCGTGGGCAGGCTGCCTCGATTTTCGGGCCGCCTCCCCTCCGCCCCTGCCCATGCCAGATGCCTGATAGTAGCACAAGCATGCCGGGCGTGTGCGCTTCTGTGCTCACGCAGCGCCCGCGCCGTGTTGGCACTTGCACACAATGGCATGGTGCCGGCAGGGGATGCCCCCAGCCGCGGCTAACTGATAGGCCGGCGCCCGCGCTGGGGCGCCAGTTGGCAGGGAGGCAAAGAGGATGGCCAAGGTACTGCGCTGCGCCGACTTCGGCACCGGCTGCCCCGCGGTGATCAGGGCCGATACCGAGGAAGACCTGATGCGCCAGGCCGAGGAGCATGCCCGCACCGCCCACGACTTGCCGGGCATTCCCGCGGAGATGAAGGACCTGGTGCGCCGCCTGATTCGCGAAGAGTAGTCCAGGGCAGCCTGCTCGACGCCGCGGCCCCGGCCTGCTGGGGTGGGTGCCGTCGCGCCCTACCCTCGCCCGCTGCCTGTACGCTTTTCCAAACATACCTGTTCCTTGCCCCCACATTGGCCCCTGGACAAGCCGCCCGCCCTGGGGGAAAACTAAGCAAGCGACCACTGTGCGGGCGCCAATACCTGGGAAAGGAACGACCATGATCAGCGAGCAGATGCAAGGCGCTTTCAACCGCCAGCTCAATGCCGAGCTTTACTCCTCCTACCTGTACCTGTCTATGAGCACCTACTTTGAGGCCAGCAACCTGCGGGGCTTCGCCAACTGGATGCGGGTGCAGGCGGCCGAGGAGATGGTGCACGTGATGAAGTTCTACCAGTTCATCAACGAGCGGGGTGGGCAGGTGCTACTGACCGCCATCGAAGCTCCGCCCACCTCCTGGGATTTCCCCCTGGCCGCCTTCCAGCAGGTGCTGGCACACGAGCAGAAGGTGACCGGGCTGATCGGGGACCTGGCCAACCTGGCGCAGCAGCAGGGCGACCATGCCGCCTACAACTTCCTGCAGTGGTTCGTGGCGGAGCAGGTGGAGGAGGAAGCCTCCGCCAGCGCCGTGGTGCAGAACCTGCAGCTTATCGGCGCCGAGGCGAGCGGGCTGCTCATGCTGGACCGGGAGCTGGGCGCCCGGGTGTTCGTGCTGCCCCCGGGCACTCCCGGCGCCCCGGCCGCGCCTGCCGGTTAAGCCGCTGGGCCCGCGGCATCGGAGGGAGCAGGATGGGGACCGCCGGCGTATAATAGGTAACACGGCACGATACGGAGGCGGGCGATGAAGCGATGGCTATCGGCGTTGGCCCTGGCGGCCCTGGCGGCGGCAGTTGCCGGCTGCGGCATCAGCACGGGCGGCACCGGCGGCTCCACCGGCGGCTACGCCAGCAGCGGCTATGGCTCTGAGCTGGGCAGCGGCGGCTTTTCCCCGTCCACTCCCCGCCCCGCCTCGTCGGGCGCCAGCGGCAGCCGGGAAGTGCGGCCCGCCCCCTGCCGGCTGGGGATCCTGGTCACCGCCAGCGGCGAACAGGCAAAGGCGCTGGCGCTGGCCCTGGAGGAAGTCAGCCTGGCCCCGGCCCAGGGGAAGTGGCAGCGGTTAGCCGACTATGCGGCCATCAAGCAACTGGGGCCCTCGCCCGCCGAGGTGCTCAATGCCACGCCCGGCCGGCTGCTGGCCCTGGGCACGCTGCCCGCGGGCACCTATGAGCGAATGCGGCTGACTTTTGGGGAGGGCAAGCGCGCCGGCTACCTGGTGGGAAGCGCCGAGGCGGCGCCCAAGGCGCCGCTGCTGCCGGCCGCGCCCTGTGAGCTGGCCTGCCCTGCCCTCGCCCTGGCTGCCGGGGACCTGCGCTACCTGGTGCTCACCGTTGACGCCGCCAAGCTGCGGGAGGCAGAGGGCAAATGGCAGCTTGGCGCCGAGGCCCTGGCCTGCAGCGAGCCTGCCGCCGACAAGATGGGAGCGATCGCGGGCACGGCAAACCCGGCGGCGGCGGTGGCCACCGTGCAGGCGTGCTGGGCCACCACCGGGGAGGTGCTGGGGGAGGCCAAGACCGACCTTACCAGCGGCGCCTACACCATCACCGGCCTGCCCCCTGGCAGCTACTACCTGTCCGCGGACGCTCCAGGCTTCCACCGCAGCCAGGACCGGGGGCGCAAGCTGGAGGTGGCCGCCAACGCGGTGGCACAGGCCGAGCCGGTGACCCTGGAATCCATTACTCCCCACCCCACGGCGGAAACGCCCCGGTAGCAGCCGCGTCTCGGCCCTCGATGAGTGTCAAGGGGGAAATGGCGCGCCTGGAGGGGCTCGAACCCCCGACCCCCAGATCCGAAGTCTGGTGCTCTGATCCACTGAGCTACAGGCGCGCGGGTGCCCTTATCTTACTGCGGCGGGGTGCCGGCGTCAATTTTGCCCGGCGGCCGGGCAAGCGGCCGGCGGCCGGGCAGAGAGGGGTTGGCCGCCGGGGAAGAGAAGTGAAGGCACAAACCAGGCAGGAGGTGGCGGCCATCGCGGCGGACTGGGCCCGCATCGGGCTGTGGGTAGGCACGCGGGAGGCGCGGGTACAGGGGGTGTGCAGCGCCTCCCCGGGCTATGTGCGGGAGATCCTGGAACATGCCGGGATCTGCTACGTGGAGCCAGCACGGGAGGCGCTGGCCCGGGGAGAGGCGGCGCAGGCTATCCTGCTTTTCGTGGGCAATGTCAGCCTGTCGCCGCTGGAACAGGCCGCGGTGCAGGCGCACGTGACGGCGGGCGGGGCGGCGGTGTTTGTGGCCTACCACAGCGAGGCGGCGGAGCTGCTGGGCGTGGCGCCGGTGCCCCCGCCCCTCTACTGCGGCAGCGGCTTCGTACCCCTGGGCGAGGGCTACCTGGAGGCAGGCACGCACCCGGTGGCAGCGGGAGTACCCCGGCCCTTGCACTATTTCGGCGGGGTGGCGGTGAGCGCCCCGCAGGCGCAGGTGCTGGCCACCGGGGCCGACTGCCTGGGCCGGCCTGACTCCCGCCCCCTGGTCACCGAGCGCCGGTTGGGCCGGGGGCTGGCCCTGCTCATCGCCCCCGACCTGCCGGGCACGGTGGCCCGTCTGCAGCAGGGCAGCAGCGTGCAGAGCGATCGCCCCTCCGCCGCCGACGGCACCATCAACACCGGCGACGGCATCCTCAAGTGCGACGACGGCTGCCAGCTCCACTACGTGCTGGACCGGGACCTGCCGCCAGGGGAGGAGATGGCCTGCTTTGCCACCCCGGTGGCCGACCGCTGGCGGGAGGTGCTGATCCGCGCCCTGCTCCATGCCGCCGGGGCGTGCCGGGTGCCCCTGCCCATGCTTTGGTACTACCCGCGCTCGCTGCCCGCGCTGGGGATGCTCTCCTTTGACTCTGACGGCAACGACCGCGCCCTGGCGGAGACCCACCTGGCCAACCTGCGGCGCTTTGGGGTGCGAGGCACCTGGGCGGTGATGGAGCCCGGGTATGACCAGGATTTCCTGCGCCAGCTGCGGGAGGCGGGGATGGAGGTGGGCCTGCACTACAACGCCCTGGATCCGCCCGACGCGCCTACCTGGTCCAGGGCTGCCTTCGCCCGCCAGCTCAAGCTGCTGGCCGATCGCCTGGGCGGGCGGCCGGTGGTGAGCAACAAGAACCATTACACGCGCTGGGAAGGGTGCCTGGAGTTTTTCCGCTGGTGCCAGGATGCCGGGATGCTGATCGAGGAGAGCCGGGGTCCCAGCAAGTCGGGGGCCATCGGCTTCCCGTTTGGCACTTGCCACCCCTGGTTCCCCATGACGGAGGAGGGCGAACGCCTGGGAGTGCTCGAGATCGGCTTTCTCACCCAGGACCTAGTAGTGACCGCCCCAGCCAGCTTCGCCCGCCTGCTCCCCACTTGGGCGAGCGAGGTGCACGGGGTGGCGCACCTGCTCTTTCACCCCGCCCACTGCACCAAGCCCGGGGTGGCGGAGAGCCTGGAGGCCTTCATCAGCCATGCCCGGGGACTGGGCATGGAGTTCTGGACCGACGCCGAGATTCATGCCTGGGAGATTGGTCGCCGCTCGGTGCAGGTGGCGAGCGGGGAGGGCCGCTTCACGCTCAGCACGCAGGCGCCCCTGGCCCAGGCGACGGTGCTCAGCTTGCTGCCGCCCGGCGAGGAGGACAGGGGCGAGGTGGTGGAGCGCTACGGCTGCCGCTTTGGGGTGCGCCTGGTGGACCTGGAGCCGGGCCGGCCGGTAGAGCTGGCCGCGCTGCCTTAGCGAGCCGGGGCGACAAGCACGGACGCCCAGCCGCGGGCAGGGGGTGAAATTGACAGGGAGCGGGCGTTCGTGATATCTTTTGGGTGCCGCGGAAGGGCGAGTAGCTCAGCGGGAGAGCGCATGCTTCACACGCATGAGGCCGTTGGTTCAATCCCAACCTCGCCCACCATCCCACCGTGGGGCGGGTAGCTCAGTGGGAGAGCGCATGCCTTACAAGCATGAGGCCGTTGGTTCAATCCCAACCTCGCCCACCATTCCCACCTGACGCTCCGGCCTCAACTCCCCTGGCGCAAGATGGCGGCCAGGGTCTCTGCATCCCCCGGGGGCAGGTCCAGCTCCGCCAGGCGTCGGCAGGCTGCCTCCACGTCATATGCCACCCGCTGCAGGCTCACCTCGCCGTCCTCCCAGAGGGCGAAGGCGGCCCGGGGATCACCGTCCCGGGGCTGGCCGACGCTGCCGGGGTTAACCACCGTCACCCCGCCCAGGCGGCGGCAGAACTGGTGGTGCACGTGGCCGAGCAGCAGGAAATCGGCCTCCACGTCCGCCGTCTCGGCCCGCAGCACGTCGTCCGGCGTCTGCGGCAGCAGGTAGCCCTCCAGCGGGGAGCGAGGCCGGGCATGGACCAGGTGAAAGCGCGCGCCGCCCGCCTCCAGGTCATAGTGCAGGGGCAGGCCGGCCAGGAAGGCCAGGGCGGCCGGATCCAGGGCGGCCTGCTGGTGCCAGCGAATAGCGGCGGTGATCCCGCCGTACCAGCCGCACTGGAAGTCCTCGGCCACCGCCGCATCGTGGTTGCCCTTGATCGCCACCCAGGCCACCTGGCGCAGGCGCTGCAGGCAGGCGGCGGGGGAGGGGCCGTAGTCCACGGCATCGCCCAGGAAAAAGCACCGGTCACAGCTGCCGGCGGCGGCCAGCACCGCCTCCAGGGCCTCCAGGTTGGCGTGCACATCGGCGAGCAGCAGCAGCCTCAAGGAGCCTCCTCGGCGCCGGCCTTGCCCGCGCTGGCGACCAGCTGGCCCAGCCACCCCCCCAGCGCCCCCAGGCCCACCAGCGACACCACCAGCGCCAGCGCCACCACACCAAACAGGCCGGCGATGCTGCGGGGCAGGCCAAAGGTCATGAGCACGATGAACAGCAGCGGGCAGGCAGCGCCCAGGCGCATCCCCTGCCGCGGGCAAAGCATGCCCAGCAGCACCCCGGAGGCCAGGGAGGCCAGCGCCAGGCAGGCGGCCAGGTAGGCCAGGTGGCTGACAAAAACCCCGCGCCCAGCCGCCGCCGGCTGCGCCGCCGCGGGAAGCGCAGCGGCCGCCGCCAGCAGGCAGGCGCCGGCCCCACGCCGGGTGAGCTGTTTCATGCCCACCTATTACCACGCCGGCGGGCGCAGCCCTGCGGCTACGGGGGTGCCGGTTCCCGCAGGGGGTAGTAGGCCTGGCAGCGAGGGCAGGGACGATAGCCCTTGCGGTCGGTGTCGGCCAGGCCGTGGGAGAAGTACATCACGCACTCGGGATGGGGACAGTGCTCGGCCCCCAGCAGGTGCCCCAGCTCGTGCATGGCCTCCTTCAGGGCGCGCTCGTCCAGCCGCGCCGGGTCCGGCGGCTCTCCGTACCAGGTAGGGCGCAGCCGGGCCAGGGAAACCACGCCCGCCTTGCCCCCCAGCTCCGCCTGGCCGAAGACGAAGTTCAGGCGGGGGGCATAGAGGTCGGCCTCCGTTACCCCCAGCACCACGCTGGCGCCGCCTGGAATCACCCCCCGCAACAGGGACAGCAGGTCGGAAGCCAGGTATTGCTGCCGCCGGGCATGGTAGGCGGACCGAGGCAGGGGCAAGGTGGGACCCACCAGGGCCTCGCCCTGCAGGTAGCGCCGCAGGCCGGCGGCCAGCGCCGCCAGGGCCCGGGGCTCCACCTCGCCCAGGGGGACCAGCACCAGGGTCAGGCCCCCGCGAGGGCGGGCGGGCTGGCGTTTCTGGCAGCGCCTCTTGCTGTCAACGGTCAATCATGGATCCCCCGTGCTGGATTACTACTACAACAAGCGTACCTGTACCCTTCCCAAGTTCAGCCGGTGGTGATACACCTCTGTCCGGGAGGGCGACAAGGGCAGGACGGGGCGCGGGAGGCCCGGAGGGGGCCGGAGTTATGGTGCTTTTGTTAGGTCTGGGCACCCGCCCCCTTGCAGAAATGCCAAAGAGGAGGTTGTGTCATGAGCCTGATGAGGAGATGGGATCCGTTCTGGGGCCTGACGCGGCTGCGGGACGAGATGGACCGCATGTTTGACCAGTTCTTCCAGGGCGTTCCTGCCCTGGCCCCGGCGGAGGAGGCGCGCATTCCCTCTGTGGACCTGACCGAGGAGGCGGACAACATCAAGCTGTCTGCCGAGCTGCCGGGGGTGGACAAGGAGCACCTGGAGGTGCAGGTGATGCCCGACTCGGTAAGCATCAAGGGCGAGATGGGGGAAGAGGCGGAGAAGAAAGAGGCGGGCTACCTGCGCCGGGAGCGCCGCTACGGCATGTTCCAGCGCACGGTGACGATGCCGGTGGAGGTCAAGCCGGAGGAGGCCAAGGCCACCTTCCGGGACGGGCTGCTGGAGATCGTGCTGCCCAAGTCAGAGGCGGCCAAGCGGCGGCAGCCGGTAAAGGTACCGATCCAGGCCTGAGCGAACACCAGACGCCGGGGATGACCCGGCGTCTACCTTTTCTGAACCGATAGGCAGGCTGGGGAGTCTAAAGGGTAACGAGCGACGGCGCGGGAGGGCGGGATAATGCACCGCTTATGGCTGGTTGTGGTTTTGCTGCTGCTGGCGGTGGGGGCGGCGGGCGCCGCGTACCGCCCGGACCCTGCCATCAGCGGGACCCTCACCCAGAGCGCCACCAGGGCGGTTCCTGGCGAGACTCTGACCTTCACGGCGCGGGCCGTGGACGAGGACACGCTGTATGACATTGCGGGCCTGCCTGTTTCCACCATTCGGGAGGCGGTGCGCTATTCCTGGTCGGTGACTGCGGGCACCATCGTCAGCAAGAGCGCCCCCGACCAGACGCCGAACCGCCTGAGTTGGCGGGCGTCGCTCGCGGTGGGGCAGTATGCGATCACCGTGCAGGCAGACGACGTGAGCACCCGCAGCGGCACCGATGATCCCCCGTGGCAGGCGGTGGCGGTGGTGCGGGTAGGCTCCGGCCTGCCCGGGCCAGAGCCGCCCGGGGTACCCGCGGGACTGGCGGTGCGGGTGGACCCTGACCGGCTGCCTGCCGACGGCACCAGCACTGCCCAGGTGTACGCCACCCTTACCCAGCCCCGGGAGGCCGGCCACCTGGTGCGTTTCACCGCCACCAGCGGCACCATCACCGCCCAGGCCGCTACCGATGCCCGGGGGGTAGCCCGGGCCACCCTGCGCGCCCCCAGCACTGCCAGCCTGGCCACGGTGGTGGCCACCACCGATAAGCTGGTGGCCCAGGCCCTGGTGGAGTATGTGCCCCAGGTGCGCCGTTACCCCTACTTTCCCGTTCCCGTGCCCGTGCTGCGGGGGCAGGTGCTGGTGACGGCCAGCCCCTCCTCCGTGCCTGCCGACGGCATGAGCAGCACCCAGATCAACGTGATGGTGCTGGAGCCCCTGGGGAGGGCAGTGGCCCTGCTGCCGGTGTGGCTGGCCTCCACCAACGGCGCCATCAGCGGCTACGGGGCTACCGACCTTTACGGCCGGGCCACCGCCTACCTGCGAGCGGCGCCCAGCCCGGGCACGGCGGTGGTGACCGCCTGGACCAGCCTGGGTGCCGGCCAGACCACGGTGCAGTTCAACCCCATTATGATCAAGCTCACCGCCAGCCAGGACGAAGCGCCCGCCGACGGCAAGACGGTGGTGCGCCTGGTGGCGCGGGTGACCGACACCGCGGGCTCCCCGGTGGCCGACAGCACGCCGGTGAGCTTCTCCTCCGGGACGGGCCCGGAGGCGCAGGTGGCCACCGTGGCTGGCATCGCCGCCGCCCAGATCACCGCCCCCGACCAGCCGGAGAAGTCGGTGGTCACCGCCCGCGCCCTGGGGGTGAGCGACCAGGTGACCGTCAACTTCACCGCGCCCCCCTCCCCGCCGCCGCCCTCGCCTGGCGCGGCCACCATCCGCCTGGGCGCCAACCCCAACGTGCTGCCGGCCGACGGCAAGGCCACCGCCCGCATCACCGTGCTGCTGCTGGGGGCCGATGACCAGCCCTTGGCCGGCAAGGAGGTGCAGCTTACCACCACCGCCGGGCGCATTGAGACCAAGGTGACTACCGACAAGGCGGGGAGGGCGGAGGCCACCCTACGCGCGCCCGACCAGCCGGCGGAGGCGCTGGTGACCGCGGAGTATGAGCACACCGTGGCCGCGCTCACCGTCCGCTTCAAGTAGGGTCAGGGAGAGTGGGTATCGAGAGCGAGGGAAACCGGGCCGGAGGTCCAGGCCTCCTCGGCGGCGGTAGCCACCACCCGCACCTGGCCGCCGGCCTGCTTGATCTTGCCTACCAGGTCGAACAGCGCCTCGGTGCTGATCTCGCCCACGCCCTGCTGGGGGATGAGGCTGCCGTCCGGCGCCAGGCGGCGGGCGGTAGGCATCACCCCATCTGAGCGGGCACGGGAGCCCACCCGGTCGCGCACCAGATAGACCAACTCGGCAAACAGCCGGCCCTGGGGCAGGGAGGCGTCCACCGTGGACTCGGCCAGCACCTCGCCCTTGCGGTAGATGAGCCGGTTGTTGAAAAGCTGGAAATCGGCGATCACCTGCTCGCCCTTGACCGCGTTGCTGAGCGACACCAGCCGCACCACCACCCCGCTCGGGGCCTCGGCCACCGCGTCTGCCAGGGCACTCAGCACCGCCTGCTCCGAATAGGGCACCGGGAGGCCGGACTTTTCCTCCAGCACGTTCTTGAGGATGATGATGGCCTGCCGGCCCTCGGCAGGGCGGGCGCCCCGCTGCACGGCCAGGCGGTTGGCGGCGGCCAGCAGCTGGTGCAGGCGGGCGATCACCGCGGCCCGGGCCAGGCCCTTCTCCAGCACGGCGGTGGCGATCTCCTCGTTGGCCTCAAAGGTGACCGGGGCGGTGCGCACCTCGCCGAAGGTTTCCAGGGCCTGCTGGCGCCAGCCCAGCAGGTCCCGGATGTTGCCCTCCAGCCGCTGCCGCTCGCTGCGCAGGGTGGCGATGTCCTGGTAGTTCTTGATCACCAGGGCGCCGATGCGGCCGGCGGCGGCTTCCACCTGGGCGAGCTTTTTCTGGCGGGCGGCCAAGTCGGCGTTGAGCTTGGTCAGGGTTTGGCGCTGGGTGTCAATGCGGGCGGAGAGGGCCTTGGTCTGGGCGGTGAGCTCCCGGCTTTTCTGCTGGGTGCGGGTCAGTTCCTGCGCCTGCGTTCGCACCTGGCGGCGCAGGGCCTTCTCCTGCCCGGCCAGCTTGCGGTTCTGGCCCACCAACTCCTCCACCCGGGTGAGGCCGATGCGCACGTTCTCGCTTACCAGCATGGCAGAGGCCAGGGTCCAGCCGGCGATGATCATGCCTGCCAGCACGGAGATGACAATGGCGGTATAGCGGGGGCGCAGGCCGAAGAGGGTGAGCCGCTTGCGGCCCATGCGGCGGCCCACCGCGTCGCCGATGTAGGCGATGCCGCCGCTGACCACGATCAGGACGATAATGAGCAGGACCCCGTAGGCACCCATGGGCGGCTCCCGGCTGCAGTGGAGGCATTATAGCCCCCGCTTGCAGCCGTGGTCAAGGAAGCCTCAGCCCCCCCAGCTCAGCGCCCGCTGCAGGGTGGGCTCGAGCAAGCGGCGCAGCTCCCGCAGTTGGTCGTGGCGGGCCATCAGGGCCGTGCAGTCCCGCAGGTACCATTCCATGCGCCGCAGGTGCACCTGCCCCCCGAACTTGCGGTAGAAGTTGGCGGCGGCGCCGGCATAGAACAGGTTCTTGAACAGGGCCGCGTAGTCCGCCGCTTCCGGCGCCCGGTGGGGCACCGGCTGGGCGCTGAAGGCGCGGATGCCCTCATGGTAGCCGCTGACCAGGGCCTCGAGGTGCCGCTCCGAGAGGTCGCTTTCCGGGCAGCGCAGCAGGGTCATCAGGTCAAATTCGGGTGGGCCCAGGGTGGCCTGCTCGAAGTCAAACACCACGAGCTGCCCCTCGCCCACCAGGATATGATGGGGGGCGAACTCGAAGTGCACGAAGGTCTTGGGCTGCAGTGCCAGCAGTTCAGCGGCCGAGCGGAAGGCCTCCTGCACCTGCCCCTGCTCGCCGCCGGGCAGGTCACGCCCGGTAAGCTGGCGCAGGCGGGAGACGGCCACCCCCAGGGTGCTCAGGTAGTAGTTGAGGTTGAGCGACTCTTTGTCCACCTTGAGAATTTCCTGCTGGAGCTGGGCCAGGTGGCCGCGAGCCCGGCCGTGCAGGTCCACCAGGGCCTCCACGGCCGCCTCCAGCATCTCCGCCCGCAGCGCCTCGTCGCGCTGGGCCAGCAGCTGGCGCAGGGTGTGGCGCCCGCAGTCCTCCATGAAGAGCAGGGCACGGTGGGCGGTGCTTACCCCCCCGTAGACCTGGGGCACCGCCGCCCCGTAAGACTTGAGCAGCTCCAGGATTCCCCGTTCTCGCCGGTAGCAGGCGGAGAAGAAGGTGATGCGCTCGTCGTCGTAGGCCTTGGCGATGATGCGATCGGGCCCCGACCAGCCCATGGTGAGGCGGTAGATGGCGTTGCGGGAGCCCTTGCGGCTCACAGAAAGGTGGCGGATGGTGGGGGGGCCGTACCCCAGGCCGCCCAGGCTCTGGCCGAGCTGGGTGGTAGTGATCGCCAGGTGCGCGCAGGCCTCCTCGGTGGCCCGGTCTTCGGGGACCTGCAGGGGGGTCGAGGGCAGGCTGCTGGGCACCGGGCGGGGGGCGGCGGTGGGGTCGGCATGGCCCAGGGCGCGCTCGAGCTGGGTAATGCGGGTGAGCACGGTGCGCTCCATGCGCTTGAAGAGCGTGCGCTGGCGGGCAGCCGCCGGCTGCTCGGTGGCACTGCCAGGGGCCTCCACTTTCTCCCGCTCATAAACGAGCAGGGAGAGCAGGTCGGCGCTGAGCTGGCGGGCCTCGGTAAGCTGGTCCGCCAGCTCGCCGCCCTGCTGGCCATACAGGGTGGGCTGCTGGTCGCGGAACTGCTGGTAGGCGCGCATGCTTTGCCGGTAGGACTTACTGGCCAGGTCGGCCAGGCGCACCTTGGCCAGCCGCACCATCTTGTCCAGCTTGTGCGCCTGGGCTACCGCCGCGGGCAGGCGCTCCCAGAGCTGGATGGCCTGCAGCAACTGGCCCCGGGAGTAGTAGATGCGGGCGAGCTGCAGCAGCACGTTCTCTCTGAGCAGCAGGTTGCGAGGCGGAATATCGGCCCATTCCTGCACTGCCTGTTCGGAGAGCTTGCGGTCGGCATAAAGTCCACCGAGCACAGCCCGGATCTCGATCTCGCTGCTGGCCCGCCACAGGTCGGCGGTGGACATGCCGCTCACCGCCCGCTCCGTGAGGGGGGTCAGCCGGGCCACCCGGTAGAGGCGGCGGCCAAACAGGTCAATGGGCAGGCCCTGGAAGACCGCCAGTTGGCGCTCCCCCTCCTGGGAGGGGAGAAAGCCCAGGAAATAGCCGGCCCGCAGCAGCTTCTGGGCGCTGCTGGCCGCCAGGAAGCCGGCCATCCCCACGAGCGCCAGCACCCAGCACCAGGGGGACCACAGGGCGGCGCCCGCGGCCAGGGCGCCCCCCACCGCCTCCATGCCCCAGAACAGCTCCAGGATCCGCCACTCCGGCCAGGCCAGCCACTGGAAATGGTGATGAATGGGCGTGCACAGGAAGGGTCGGAACACTTCTGTGGTCTGGTAGCGCAGCAGGCGCAGCGGCCCGCGCAGCAGGCGAATGGTGCCGGTCTGCGCCAGCACCGACAGGGCGTCCACCACGAACACCGCCCCCACCGGGATCAGCAGCCACTCGGTGCGGCTCACCAGCGCCATGGCACCGAGCAAGGTGCCCAGGGCAAGGGCCCCCGTGTCCCCCATCAGCATACGGGCGGGCGGCAAGTTATAGGCGAGAAAGCCCAGGCAAGCCCCCATGGTGACCGCTGCCAGCAGGGCCACCGTGGGGGTGGAGGTGAGCAGCCCCAGCCCCAGGTAGAACAGGCAGGCGATAGCCACGCTGCCCCCGGCCAGGCCGTCTATGCCGTCGGCCAGGTTGACGCTGTTGGTGGCGGCCACCAGCACCAAGGCGGCCACCGGCAGGTAACCCCAGCCCAGGGCGACCGTGCCCACGAAGGGGAGGAAGACGTCGCCATATCCCCAGCGCCAGTGCAGGTAGGCGGCATAGGCAAGGAAGAGCAGGACATGTACGGCCAGCTTCTGCCGCTGCCCCATCCCGGCGCCGCCCGCCTTGCGTAGGTCATCCAGCAGCCCCACCGCCCCCGAGGCCAGAGCCAGCACGAGCAGGGAGAAAAGCAGCTGGTCGAACGGCCGCGCCACCAGCAGCAGGGCCAGGGCAATGGCCAGCAGGATGCCCACGCCTCCCCCCATGGGTTTGCGAGGGCGGGGGTACAGGCGGTGGATGCGCTCCTTGCCCACCTTGCGCTCGCGGGAGATGAAGGCCGCGAAGTAGCGCCTGGCCACCCGGCAGGTAATGAGCAGGGAGCAGGCCAGGGCTGCCAGGAAGCCAAGCGCGGGCTGGGCCAGGTAGGGTGCCAGGTTCAAGTGATCACCCGGTGCGGAAAATCAGTTTGAAGGTGCCTACCCCGATCTCGTCCCGGTCGTTCAGGGGTTCTTCGCCGATCACCGGCTCCCCGTTAAGCAAAGTGCCGTTGGTGCTCCCCAGGTCGCTCAGGTAGAAGGTGCGCCCCTCCCGCCGGATCTGGGCATGGCGGCGGGAGACGGTGTTGCTGGGGAGCACGATGGCGCAGTCCTCCCGGCGGCCGATCACCAGCACCTCTGCTGTGAGCTCGCTGGCCCGCTCCACCTGCTGGCCGGTGGGGTCAAGCAGCCAGATGCGGGCAGGCCGCTCTGCGGCGCGCCCCTCCTCCGCGCTGCCGCCCTGCAGCAGGCGCAGGATCAGGGTGTCGTCGTCCTCCAGCTCCAGCTGCTGCGAGCCGAGGGCACCCCCGCACTGCTTGCAGAAGCGATTGGTGTCCTCGTTCTCGGTACGGCACTTGGGGCATGCGCGCATGGGAGGGCCTCCTCTCTCGCGCCATTCTATGCGCCGGCCCGGGGGCGGTCAAGCTGGATCCGCCTCAGCCCCACTTGCCCCGCCGCTCGGGGGGCAGCAGCTCAGCCAGGGCGCGCATGATCTGTGCGGACACCAGGGGCAGGCGCTGGCGGCCCGTGACCTGGCCCGGGTCAGGCAGGAAGGGCGGGCCGAAGCGGACAGTAACCGGGGCGCGCCGGGGCCAGGCGCGGCCAGGAGGCAGCACCTGCTCGCTGCCCAGCACCACCACCGGCACCACGGGCACCCCCGCCCGCAGGGCGATCAGGGCTGCCCCCGGCTCCGGCTCTCCCAGCACCCCATCCGGGCTGCGCGTCCCCTCCGGGAAGACCACCAGCAGCTCGCCGGCCTGCAGCAGGGAGTGGGCCTGCCGCAGGGCGGCCAGGTCGGCGCGGTCCCGGTGCACGGGGAAGGCATGGAGGCGGCGGACCATGGGGCCGAGGATGGGCACGCGGAACAACTCCGCCTTGGCCATGAAGTACACCGACCGGGCCAGGGCGCAGCCGATGGCCGGGGGATCCAGGTGGCTGTTATGGTTGGAGACGATCAGGGCCCCGCCCTGGGCGGGCACCTGTGTCGCCCCCTCCACCGGGCCGGGGCAGCAGAGGGTAAGCAGTTGTCGCACCAACAGCCGAGCGATCCAGTAGAACATGCAGGCTATCTACTTGCTCTTGGGCTTGGCAGCCTTTTTCTTGCGGGTGCGGCGGCGGCTCAACTCCCGGTCACGCTCGCTCTTGGGCACGGGCTTTCCTCCTCTGGCGTTACGCCGCCAGTGTACCAGATTCCGGGGGCTGGAGGCAATGCCGGGCGAGCTCACCCGCCGCCGATGATCTGGCGCAGCACCGGGGCGGCGGCGAAGGCTCGCTCCCGCATCGCGGGCAGGCGCTGTGCCAGCAGCGCCCGCACCTGCTCAGCCCGGTCAAGCAGGAGGCACATGCGGTCTGCCACCTGTTCAGGGGTAAGCTGCTCCGGGCGCAGGCAGTAGTCGAGGGTCCCCAGCAGGTCGCGATTGATGCCCAGGGCCTTGGTGCTGTAGGCAAAGCTGAGAGTGGGTACGCCAGAGGAGAAGGCAGCGATGGTGGCATGAGTGCGGGCCCCGGCGAAAGCCGCCATGCGGGAGATCACCCACTTCGTTTCGGCCGCGGTAAGGTCGGACCCCAGGCAGTGGACCGGTGCGGAGCAGCGACCGGCCACCCGCGCTGCCACCTGGCCCAGCAGGTGGCCGTCGCTATCGTCTGGCCGGTCCACGTGAGGGATGAGCACGATGGGACGGCCAGTGCGCTCAGCCAGGGTGAGCACGATCTGGGTGCTACGTTCCCTCCAGGCCTCCGGATCGCCACCGGTGACGTAGCGGGCCATTAGGGGGCTCAGGTTGAGCCCCAGGGCCCCCTCCGGCAGGTCGCAGCCCACCTTTCCCGGCGGCGGCGCCTGGGGATCCAAGGCAAAGGCGGGATCTGCCGTCAGGTGCACGTTGGCAGTGATGCCGCACTGCTTCAGGTAATCTTGGCTGGCGGTCTCCCGCACCAGCAGGCCGGCCCGGGAGCGCAGGTAATCCAGGACCTGCGGGGCGAACTCCGGATCGGGCTCAAAGGGGCCGACCGAGGCCCCCCAGAGCACCACCGGCATGCGTCGTGCCAGGGCCAGGTACCGCCCCAACGCCATGAAGCTGCTGGGCCGGCCATAGTCCAGGGAGTAGTTATCCCCGCCCACCTCCAGCGCGGCGCAGGCCCCAGCCAGGCTTTCTCGCAGCATGCCATAGCGCAGCGCCGGGAACCACGCGTGAAGCCGCCGCCTGAGTCCGCGGTGCCGCTGGAAGGTCAAGCAAACGTGCCGCAGGCCAGGGTCAGTTTCGTGGGCCGCCTGCCTGGCCAGCTCCTCCGGAGTCGCGTAGCTCCCGACCGTAGCCTGGACCTGGTCCCCGAACTCGCGGCGCAGGATGGCCATGGTTCCCCGGACGATAGCCTCACAGCCCCGGTTCGTGTAGGGGCCATTCCCCAGCAGCAGGAAGTGCAGCCGCCTCTCGCTCATGCCTGTGGGCTCCTGATCATCCTGTCACCTGCGCCCCGCCCTGCCGGCCAACCGCCGCAGCAGGTTGGCCCGGCGCCGGGCCCGGGCCATGGCTGCGGCATACACGGTCAGCCCCTCCCCGGCCTCCCGCTGCGCCCGCATCGCTTGGTGGCTGGCGACCCGAAGCAGCTCGTCCGCCTGTAGGGCCAGCCGTTCCCGCATCCCGGGCCGCTGGGCAGGCACCCGTTTCCGTGGCCGGTAATCGCCCTGCCGATCGGCCAGCCAGAGGCGGCCGGCCAGCAGGCTGCGCTTTTGCGCCAGTATTCCGGCTTGGCTGGCGACTGCGTGCTCAATGCCGATGGGCCGCAGGGAGAGCTGGCCCTGAGCCATGCCTTGCTGCAGCAGGGCATGTGCCCTCTCTACCCGCACCAGCGCCAGGCTGGTGCCGGCCCCGTCCCGGCTGTACTCCGGCAGCCAGGCATCCATGAAGGTCACGTCCGCCAGCTCCGCGAAGACATCATCACAGTAGCTGCAGGCCTGCAGCTTGAATAGCCCCTCGGGCCAGGCCCCGGGAGCCAGCTCCGCCATCCGCCCCAGCCGCGCCCGACCGTTCTTGCCGGTGACCAGCACCGCGTAGTCCGTCGCCGGCTTCCCGGGCAGGGGGTGGCGAAAGGTGATGCCGGCTACCTCCGCCTCGGCCAGACCCAGGCTACGGGCCAGGAACCCGGCAAACCCAGTGCTTTTCAGGTGGCCACAGACCAGCCCGGCCAGCAGCACGATACGCTCCCGCAACTGCCGATGGTTGAGCATGGCCAGCCGCAGTGCCTTGACGAAACAGGGCAGCCCGATGATCGCGTAGCGGTGCTGGTCTTGCTGCACCGCCTGCAGCACCGCCGACATCTCCAATGGATAGTAGGCCGAGCCGGCGGCGGCGCGCACCTGCTCTGGTCGGTCGCAGACCGTGAACGCGAAGAGGCATGCGGACTCTGGCTGGGGGGCAACGCAGATCACCCGGTCCACCACCCCTTGCTCCAGGCATGAGGCCAGGAACCAGCTCGCCACGCCGCCCGATGCTCCCCGGGCCCGATAGCCGCCCTCGGCGTGACCGACATAGCCGACCAGATAGTGGCCAGTTTCCGGGCGGTGCCGGATCCCCGGCACCCCGGCAAAGATCGCCGCGGCCAGGCTGTCCTCATCCTCGGGGTGATCCAGGCAGGGGCAGACCGCCCGGCACAGGTCACAGGAAGGCGGGCATTCCCCCTGGGCCTCCGGCCGGTATTCCCCGGAGGCGGTCCACGCCATAGCAAGGCCGCCCCGGGGGCAGAGGCCGGCGCAGGCGCCGCAGCCCACGCACAGCGGCGGAGGCGAGGCGGGCACGGTGACGTTTTCTGCTGTGGTAGGGGGATAGCCCATGGGCGTCTCGTGTGACAGCGGCGCTAAGCTTCGTTACGCCGGGGGAAAGCTCCTGCCGGGGGTTCGCCATGGGGACATAGCCGCTATGCTGCTCCAGGGTCGCCGCGGGCTCACCGTTACCCACTTTTGCGGCCTTGGCGCAGGGAGGTGCGGATGGGGGGCGGGGCGTCGAGCCATTCCAGGGCGAGGGAGACGAAGGAGAGGGTACCGCGGGCGGTGATCCAGCGGACCCAGG
>Ga0315294_10000178_pt1 | contig 68097 bp, 35 predicted proteins | sample YL17G13_40_MG_FD_203626 | JGI IMG/M metagenome (GOLD analysis project Ga0315294, IMG submission 203626) | Sediment microbial communities from Yellowstone Lake, YNP, Wyoming, USA - YL17G13_40 | ecosystem: Environmental > Aquatic > Freshwater > Lake > Sediment | place: USA: Wyoming | collected... | reverse complement strand
ATTTTGATAAGACAGGCGGGGTCGTGGATTTGTTGAAGCAGCTGTAACTTATACCTGAAACGGAGGTGCAAATGCCCGAGAAAGAATGGATCAAGCCGCAGTTGATTGTGCTGGTGAGGGGGAAACCTGAAGAGAGGGTGTTAGCCCAGTGTAAGTCGGTTTGGGGTAGTGGTTCAAATAATTATGGTTCGGGCTGTTTCGAGGTATATACCTGCGCGGGGCTCTGCCAGCGGTTCGAGGGGTCGTAGCTAGTCCTTGGTCTTTTGGCCATTGGAAAAAGTGTGTACTAAACTGTTTCCAACTTAATCGGGAAAGTGGGATGCTACATAATGGGAAAATGAAAGAAGACTCTTACATTACAAAACAAAGAATTGATAAGGCCTCTCTATGGAAAGGCAAGGTCCTGCCTTTGGCGAGACTGGATATGGAGCTTACCGAGCGCTGCAATAATAATTGCCTGCATTGTTGCATTAATCTGCCAAAAGATGATTTAGAAGCCCAAAAAAGAGAACTCTCCACAGGAGAAATAAAAAATATTCTTAGAGAAGTTGTTTCCTTAGGATGTCTTTCGGTAAGATTTACCGGCGGCGAGCCGCTTTTAAGGGAGGACTTTGAGGAGTTATATATTTTTACCAGAAAATTAGGCATAAAAGTTTTAATTTTTACTAATGCCACTTTAATTACCGAGCATTTAGCAGAATTATTTTCCCGCATCCCGCCTTTAGAGAAAATTGAGGTTACGGTTTATGGGATGAAAAGAGAATCTTACGAAGCAGTAACCCGCACCCCCGGATCTTATGAGGCAGCTTTTAAGGGTATGAATTTATTGTTAGAGCATAAAGTTCCTTTTGTGGTTAAAGGCGCGCTTCTTCCGCAGAATAAAGAGGAAATAGATGAATTTGAAAAGTGGGCAGCGAAAATCCCCTGGATGGATAAACCGCTTTCGTATTCAATGTTTTTTGACCTGCGCTGCCGCAGGGACAACGGCAAGAGCGAAGCGATAAAGAACTTAAGAATTACTCCTGAAGAGGGGTTAAAAATTTTAACTTATAATCGGGAGACATACTTCAAAGAAATGCGAGAATTTTGCTCTAAGTTTATGCGCCCGCCTGGCGATAAGCTCTTTTCCTGCGGCTCAGGCAGAGATGGTGGCTGCGTGGATGCCTACGGCTATTTTCAACCCTGTCTGATGCTGAGGCATCCGGGTTGTGTCTATAATCTTAGGGATGGATCCCTAAAAGATGCTTTAGAAAATTTCTTTCCAGAAATAAGAAAGATGAAATCTAATAATCCAGAATATCTAAATCGCTGCGCGAAATGTTTTTTAAAAGGGTTGTGCGAACAGTGCCCGGCCAAATCCTGGATGGAGCACGGCACATTAGATACTCCGGTAGAGTATCTTTGCAGAGTGGCGCATGCGCAGGCAAAATTTTTAGGCCTCCTCCAGGAAGGCGAGAAATCTTGGGAAGTGGAGGGTTGGCAGCAAAGAATAAGGGAGTTTGTAGAAAAGGAATCATAAAATAAGAGGAGGTAATGTTATGGAAGCAAAAGTCAGCCTGGATATGATTTATGCGCCCTCAGAAAATGTGGTAGCCAGGGAAGTTCAGGGGGAGTTCATCATTATTCCCATCACCTCCGGGGTAGGAGATTTAGAGGATGAGATTTTTACGCTGAATGAAACGGGCAAATCTATCTGGGCGAAATTGGACGGTAAGAAGGCGCTTAAAGACGTGGCAGGTGAGTTATCGCAGGAATTCGGGGCTCCGGTAGAAGAAATAGAAAAGGATTGCTTAGGGCTGGCGGAAGAACTTGCAAAAAGGAGGATGCTGGTTGAAGTTAAGTGAAATTTCTATTTAAAACGCGAAGCAGAAGTCAAAAACTGGACGCGCAACAAGAAAATGCCTATAACGCGAAATAAAATTCTAAAAATAGTTGCAAAAACAACCGTAGGATTACTAATATTCCTGATAGGTTTTTATTTCTTTTGGATTTTCCCGAGATATTCAGTTCCGATACTTACCTATCACAGTTTTGATTATAGGGAAGGATTGTTATCCGTCGCGCCCGAAAACTTTGAAAGACAGATGCGCTATCTTAAAAATAAGGGTTTCAGTGTTATTGGTTTGGATGAATTGGCTGAGGGTATAAAAAATAGAAGAAGGTTTGCTCATAATACCGTTGTTATTACTATAGATGACGGTTATAAGAATAACTTTACTTATGCCTATCCTATCTTGAAGAAATATGGTTTTCCCGCGATAATATTCTTAATTACTAATAACATAGGAGCCAATGCAGATTTCTTAAATTGGGATGAAGCCAGGGAGATGTCTAAGAATAATATTTTTTTTGGCGGCCATACAAAAAGTCATCCTTATCTGCCTTTGGTAGATAAAAAAGACATTGCCCGGGATGAGATATCTGGTTGTCGAAAAGCCATTGAAGAGCACCTGGGTTTACCCGTTGATTATTTTTGTTATCCTTTGGGTGGATTTACAGAGGGGGCAAAAATGCTTGTTAAGAAAGCAGGATATAAAGGAGCCTGTGTAACTAATCGCGGTGATGATATATTAAATAGAAGAGAATTATATGAATTGCACAGAATTTCGGTTAGAAACGGCAATCCGTATTTTTCATTCTCTAACCTATTTGCTCCAATTAGATTTCGGGCTAAATTATCAGGTTATTACAACCTTTTTAGAGGAGTAAAAACAGGAGATTAAGCAACCAATTGTAGCGGGGCGTTATAGAGAACTACGCGCGGGTGGTGGAATGGCAGACACGTAAGCATGAGGGGCTTATGCCGAAAGGTGTGGGGGTTCAACTCCCCCCCTGCGCACCAAAAAACCCGCAAAAGCATTGCTTTTGCGGGTTTTTTTTTGGCGTTGTATCTTTTTAAGTTTTTCTTCTGTCTTCCCTGCGCTTATCTTTTACGTAGTTGCTTCTCTCCATGCTCTTGGCGAGCGCTTTTAATTCCGCGCCAATCTCTCCAATCTGGGCGACATGCTCTATCTTGCGGAATTCATTTGTAACTACGCCTATAGATATAGATAAAAGCGAAACCTTTTGCTCCTTGCCCTGCCGGTCATGCGCGATAATATAACCCTTTTTCTTGTCCGTCTCGTTGTAAAAAGAAGGAGAGGCCTTTTCAAAGTCATCGATTATTTTTTTACAGATTTTATCTACCCTGTCGGGCGCAGTGATAATCACAAAGTCGTCGCCGCCGATGTGCCCGATAAAATCTTCCTGCCGGCCTTCTTCTTGAACCGTGCGCAGTAGTATACGCGCTGTCTCCCGTATTACAGCGTCTCCGTGCTCAAATCCATATTTATCATTGTACGCCTTAAATTTATCCAGGTCTATATAACAGACAGAGAAAAGGGACTTGTTTTCCAGAAGACGGAAGAATTCGTTTAAAATAGAAACATTCCCCGGCAGCCGCGTCAGGGGATTTGCCTCCAGGTCTCTTTCCGTGCGCCTTAGAATCATGCGGATACGCGCCAGCAGCTCCTTGGGCTCAAATGGCTTTACCACGTAGTCATCAGCGCCTGCATCAATGCCGCCTACCTTATCGCTGGTATCTCCCGAGCCCGTAACCATAATTATGGGTAAGTGTCTCAGCAGCAGGTCTTTTTTTACCCTTCGGCAGACCTCTCTTCCGTCTACCTTAGGGATTCTGTAGTCCAGGAGGACCAGATTAAGCGGTTTGGTATCGATTATCTTTAAGGCTTCCTCGCCGTCACGCGCCTCAAGGACCTCATAGTCTTCTTCTGAGAGGGTGAGTTTTAATATATCCCTGATATCCGGGTCATCATCCACTACAAGTATTTTTATGGACATCTCTTTTAACCTGTCTTACGGTATGGTAAAGCTGAATGTCGAACCAGAGCCGGCCTTACTTTTTACCCAAATCTTTCCGTTATGCGCCTCAATGATGTGTTTTACTAAGGTTAATCCTAAACCCGTGCCTTTTACCTCTTGGTTAATGGTGTTATCCACGCGGTAGAACTCTTCAAATATTTTTTCCTGCACCTCTTCGGGTATGCCGCACCCTGTGTCGCTTATATCCAGCTGTACGGCGTTATCCACCTTATGGCTACGTATGCTAATTTTACCTCCTGCAGGGGTAAATTTCAAGGCATTACCCACGATATTTATAAAGACACGTTCAATCTGGCTGCGGTCAGCAAATATGGTATTAGCCTCTTCCGGGATGTCAAAGCCCGACCCAATCCGCCTTTCTTTTAATTGCACGGAGAGAAGATCCAGAACCTCTTCGACGATGCTCTTTAGATCCAAGGCCTCTTTTTTCATTATCATCCTGCCGGATTCAATGCGCGCTATGTCAAGAAGGTCATTTACCAGATGTGCCAACTCGTCGCTGTGCCGGTTAATCTTGTCCAGCCGCTCTTTAATTTCAGAAGGTATATTCCCCAGTTTCCCGGCAAGCAATATAGAGGCATAGCCTTTTATGGAGGTCAGAGGCGTCCTTAATTCATGGGACACGCTGGAGATAAAATCTGTCTTGCGTTTACTTACGGTTTTTACTTCTTGTAAGGCGTTGGTTAACTCGCGGGTTCTTTCCTCAACTTTTTTCTCCAGGTCGTGCTGTGCGCGCCAGGTCTTTTCAAATAGCCGGGCATTTTCCAGCGCCTGGCCTAACTGGTTGGCCAGTATGGCGATGAGTTCCTCGTCTCCTTCATTGATTAAGGTTTCCTCGTTTTCCGTTCCCACAAAGATAATGCCCTTGCTCCCTTCTTTAGGCAAGATGGGCGAGATGACAAAAGAGCGAACCTTAAAGACGCGGTTTACCTTGTCTTTAAGCGCATTATTTTGTTGCAGGGGATTCGAGGAGATAGTCTTCTCGTTCCTTATTAAGTCTAGAGAGACCTTGGTTAAGTCGGGGGCTGATTTTATCATCCCTAGCTCTTGCTGTGAATAACCAGTACTTAACTCTATCACAAATGCCCTTTCCTTTTCGCTCCATAAAAAGGCGCAGGCCTTTTCAAATCCCAGGTCCTCGAGATAGTCGGGCCTTATCATCTTAAAGATCTGGTTTTCCTCCAGCGTAGTGGTTATTGCGCGGGAGAGCCTTTGCAGGGTATAGAGCCCGGTCATTTTTTTATCCAGTTCTTCTTGGGTTTTATTTAACTCCATGTCTGTGCGTACAATTAACTTGGCTTGTTCATCCATTTCATCCAGCGATTTCTTTAACTTGCCGACCTCATCCTGCAGTTGTTTTAACCTTCTCATCTTTAAAATGATGCTAATGACAAGATAGATTATGGTCACTATGCCGAGCGTAGCGATGAGATTAACCAGGGGCTCTTTGAATGCCATTCTCGTTTAGCCTCCGATAGCCAGGATAGTTATGGTCTGATTATGGAAATATGCCCTTCCCCGATAGTTTATTGCCTTTAAGGGCGCCTGTTCTCCGTATGTGTATAGCCCTATAATAGGGGTATCTTTGCCGAAAACCTCTTTTATTATTTCCACTTCTTTATTTGCCTCTCTCCCGAGCAACATATACCTTGAGACGGAGTCAAAGACCAGCACAAAATGCGCTGTCTCCTTTTTGATTATACCAAAAGTTTGGCTGAATAACCCCGTTTTCGTTTCCTCTGTTGCCTGCCGGGTTGCGCTGAGGCAGGATTCTTTTGTACCGATCATTAACCTCACTGTGCTCTCCTGCGGGACATCGCCTTGAAAACGCAGCGCCCCGTTATCTTCAATAGAGATAATATTTCTTAAGAGATATTCATCTTCTCCCGTAAGATATATCCCCAGGGGATAAAGTATGGAGATGTGCTTTAAATTTTTTCTTAATTCAGAAATGCCCTGGGCCAGATAGTCTTCGTACAATTTTACTGCCGGCAGTCCGTCTATTTCAAACACGATATTGCCTTTAGATAATGTTGCCTGACGGGGTTTGCCTAAAGGCTTCCATCCGTGTTTTATACCCAGGCCAAAATTTATTTTTCCGCCGCCCAAGAGTATTCCCACGCAGGCATCGCTTAAGACCTCTTGATTTAAATAGAGATAAGTTTTCAAAAAGCGCAGATTATCAGAGGCAGACCCGCCCACTAAAGGGAAGCTCCCCCCCAGCCTTCCCTGCAGGCCATAGATAAGGCTGGAACTATCATCTATTAATCCGTCTGAGAAAATCACGCTTAGGTCCCGGCGCATATCAGGATGCCCGGATAGTAGTTTTTCTCCCAGTTCTTCCCCGGCTCGTAGGGGAGTTTTTAACTTTATATCAGTCGCCGAGGCGGTGTTCAAATACGTGCCTTTCGGGAAACTCAAGGCCAAGATTGCCAACCCGTGTTTAAATATGCCTTTATTAGAAATAATGGCTGCGCCGCTGCAACCTATTAAAGGCGCGCCCCCTAACGAATCGCTGATCGTCTTTAATAGAGTTGTGCAGCTAAGATTTATAGAACTAAATACAATAACTAAGTCGATTCCGCCGCTATCTAGTTTGCTTACCCTTGCGAGTTTAGAGGCTTCTCTGGCTGCCAGGATCGGGTCTTTTTCTGTGCTTAGGCCTATGCCTATATCCATAATTGCATTTATTGTATCCTAAAATATCAATTAGTTCAATAAATTAATTGCTTACCGATTTGTTTTATAGTACAATAGTTTCTAATTTAGACGGCCCCATCGTCTAGTTAAATGAGCAGGCAATTTACGGAGCCCGGAGGACGACGTAAATTGTAGCCCATGTTGATTACTTCCGATGCGTCTGCGAATTTAATCCTTGACATTTGCTTGCAAATGTCAAGGACCTGTATTATTGTATGATTAAGTTGGCCCCATCGTCTAGCCCGGTCTAGGACGCGTGGTTCTCAGCCACTAAACAGGGGTTCAAATCCCCTTGGGGCTACTTAACTCATAGGGTTCTCCCCCGCCGAAGGCGGGGGACTTCGCCGCAAGGTACCAAAAAACAAGAGCGGCTCGAAATCTCGTTGGGGCTATATTAATTTTATGGTTAAAAGTTTAAAAAATAAGATAGCTGTTATAATGCGCAATAAGTTGTCGCCTTCAGTTTTAATTCCTATTAAAAAGGCATATTCGTATTTTTTTCCTGCCTCATATTGGTGTAGGATAGTTATGGATAGAGAAACTGAAAAATATGTTAAATCATTAGACTATAATAAATTCGTGGCTTTGGAGATTAGCGGCTCAAAGTGGAAAGATTTTGGTTTCGCTTCTTACCGGTGCATTCAATATGAAGAATATGACCTTTGCGAGGGAGTGATTGGAAACGAGATGTTTGATATTATTATAGTTGAGCAAGTATTAGAGCACTGTTTATATCCTTATCGTGCAGTGCGTAATTTGAACTCGATGTTAAAGCCCGGAGGTTTCGCAGTTATTACAACGCCTTTTTTAATAATGTTTCATAGTAGTCCGGTTGATTGTTCACGTTGGACAGAATTGGGAATTAAGTATCTGCTTGTTGAGGGTGGTTTTGATTTAAAGAAGATTAAAACTGGTTCTTGGGGAAATAGGGCCTGCGTTAAAGCTAATTTTAAACCTTGGGCAAGATATCTACCTGGGATGCATTCACTTAAAAACGAACCGCGTTATCCGCTTGTTGTTTGGGCGTTCGCACAGAAGTAGCAAGCTTCCTACCTACCTGTTGTTTTTGTGTTTTATGCTTTAACTATTTATCTTCCCATCGTCTACTTACTCATTCTCTCTTATTATATGTTCTAATAAACGCAGGTAGTATACAATCTTGACTTTCAGGAGAGGCTTGATATAATCAGATAATGCCAGCTTATATTGCCGGCACCAGCTCTCTGAGTTTATATATAGCCTCGAGTTCCTGCAGGAGCTGGTTCCAATTAAAATCTGTTGGGGCTACCAACTGTTTTAAATAAGGAACCTCTCTATACGCGAGGGGTTCCTTTTCTTGTAATTAGAGGATATGTGTCTCCTGCAAAGCAATAATGAAATTTCGACTTGACATATCGAAATTTCATGGTAAGATTCTAGTATGATTATACGGAGAAGCCCCGAGATAGAATTAATAAAGAAACGCCTTAAAGATTATCCCATTGTTGCCATTTTAGGGCCGAGGCAATGCGGCAAAACAACTCTTTCGCGCCAGTTTTCATCTCAATGGCACTCTAATATTACCGTTTTCGATATGGAAAGCCCCGCGGATGCCCGGCGCCTCGAAGATCCTCTATTGGCTTTGGAAGATTTGAAGGGGCTTGTCATTATTGATGAAATTCAAAAGCGCCCAAACCTGTTTCCTGTCCTTAGGGTGCTTTCAGACCGTTCTTTGAAAACAAAATATTTGATTTTAGGAAGCGCCTCGAAAGATTTAATCAGGCAAAGTTCAGAATCGTTGGCCGGGCGCATCAGTTATTTAGAGATAGGCGGTTTTTCCCTGAAGCATGTAGGTATTGAAAGAATAGAGAGATTGTGGATAAGGGGCGGGTTCCCCCGGTCATTCTTAGCTTCGTCAGAAGCGTCCTCCTACCAGTGGCGCAAGGATTTTATCGCAACTTTTTTGGAGCGCGATATTCCTCAATTAGGTATCAATATACCAGCTAAATTATTGGGAAGTTTTTGGGGGATGCTCGCGCATTATCACGGCCAAGTCTTCAACGCTTCGGAGATAGGGCGCAGTTTAGGGGTTTCGGATCATACCGCGCAGAGATATTTAGATTTGCTTTCCGGGACGTTTATGGTCCGCCAGTTGCGGCCGTGGCATTATAACACTAAAAAGAGAATTATTAAAAGGCCTAAAATCTATTTTAGAGACTCCGGGGTCCTGCATGCCTTGTTATCCCTGGAAACGAAAAAGGATATATTGTCACATCCCAAACTCGGCGCTTCGTGGGAAGGATCTGCCTTGGAGGAGATAATTAGAAGCTTTGGACTGAGAGAGGATGAGGTTTTTTTCTGGGGGGTGCATACAGGCGCGGAACTCGATTTTGTATTTCAGAAAAAAGGCAATCTTTACGGAGTTGAAGTAAAATATACACAGGCCCCTTCTTTAACGCCATCTATGCGTTTTGCTCTGAGAGAGCTATCCTTGAAGCATCTCTGGGTGGTTTATCCCGGCAAGGAAGAATATCCTTTAAGCCGAAGCGTTACGGTCGTTCCATTAGTGGGGTTAAGTAAGATAAAGGGAATAATTGGACAGGCATAGGTCAAAAGGGGTTACGATTTTCGGTATTTTAATTATTGTGACTTCATTATTGCAGATGCGCACTTTATTGAATTTTTCCTATACAAACTATGTGTATACTTTTTCTACTTTTTTACCAGAAGAAATAATCTTGATGCGTTATTTTGCTTCATGGTCGTTAAGAATTGTGGGGTTGGTTTCGGGTATAGGGATTTTATTTCTGAATAACAAATGCAGGAAAATGGCTTTATATTTATTCTTCTTTACCATCTGCACCATTTATTGGAAATATCCTTATTTTGTTTTTGTAAACCAGGCGCCCTATTTAGACCAGATGCTACTTCCACGGCTTCGTTTACACCTTGGTTACGGCTTTCCTACGTTTTCTTCAGTAGTAGGAGGTTCAGTGGTATGCGCGCGTATTATGGATATTCTGTTCGCGGGTATATTCATTTATTATTTTACCCGGCCAAAAGTTAAAAAACAGTTTAATGCAACATCTGAAGAAAATGGCGGTTACGGATTAATAGAGGATTTCCTTAGGGGGAAGCGCGCGCAAACAGCCGATAAGTTAATTCCGCATAATCTCAGGGAAGGTAAAATCCTTGACGTTGGATGCGGAGTGACGCCAGCCTTTCTATTTAATACAAAGTTTAAATATAAATACGGCTTAGATGAATCGATTAAAAATTTTTCTTCGAAAGAGAATATTCTTATGGAAAAAATAGACTTAGAAAAAGATATCCGCTTTCCTTTTGAAGATAACTTTTTTGATACCGTTACTATGCTTGCTGTTTTCGGGCATTTAGATCCGGATAGAATTTTGGCTGTACTTAAAGAAATAAAAAGGACTCTTAAGCCTAGCGGGAGATTCATCATGACAACGCCTTGCCGCTGGTCAGCGAAATTGATTGTTCTGATGTATAAACTAAGATTCATTGATCCCGATAAGGCGCGGGGGCATAAGGGGGCATATAGCAGGGATTTTATCTACACTTCTTTTGAGAAAGCGGGTTTTGAGAGAGAGAAGATGCGTTTTGGCTACTTTGAGTTATTCATGAATAGTTGGTTTTATGTAGACAAATAATGATAGCAAGGAGGTCAACAAATTCGTGTTTGGCCTCGCACTGAGTTTAAATATTTACTTCCGCGCATTTCAAGCCATTATTTGAAGAGAAGTACGGAGACGGTTACATCCGCGTATTTGAGGTCGTCTGGAGCTAACTATGCGGTGCGCAGGCTACTGAGAATTTTTCCCTTGCTTTTTTAAACAGTTTGTGTTAAAAAATAACAAAGGAGGCTTAATGCGCGAACATCTAGGTTTCTTAAAGACATCCAGCGTAGTGGTGAAAATCGCTGCCTGGATTTTTTTGTGCCTTGGTTTAATCGGCGGCGTATCCATAATTTTGCGGTTGGCCCCGGGCTATCCGCGCTGGATGGGGCTGATAATTTTGGCAATTTATGCCTTTTTATTCTTCTTTCTTTTTCTTATTGCCAAGATTGCGGATTTGTTGATAAAAATAATCAACGAGATTAAAAAAGAATAACACAAAGAGGAGGCCGGAAGATGAAGTGTAAACTAGCGGTATTATTTTTCTTGTTATTTGGCCTGATGGGCTGCGAAAAGATTAATGAATTAATCATGCCCAAAAAAGCCCCCAGCGTTAATAAAGCGGTATCAGCCCCGGTAAAAGGCGTGCCTATCGCCAAGGTCAATAACTTTACGATTACCTTAGAAGACCTGAGTCAGGAAATAGAGGCCTATAATTCCATGGTCCCCGCAGATAAGCCGGAGATAAAGATTACCGGCCGCGAGCAGAAGATTAATTACCTTAAAAACGAAATGGTCCGGCGGCAGCTTTTATACCAACTGGCATTAGACAGGGGTTTGGACAAGAATGAAGAGGTGCTCAAGGCGTTAGAGAAGAGCAAGATGGACCTTTTGGTGGTGGATTTGCTCAGGTCCGAGGCAGGCAAGGTGGAGGTATCCTCTAAAGAAGTAGAAGATTATTACACTACCTATAAAGAGCAAATGAAAGAACCTGAAGAGAGGCAGCTCAGGGAGATAGTGGTGCCGACAGAGCAGGAGGCAAAGGATATACTTATCCAGCTTTTACAGGGAGCGGATGTTGCCAGCTTGGCTAAAGAACGCTCTAAAGCTGCGACTGCCAAAGACGGCGGAGACCTGGGTTTTATTAAGCCGGGGAGCAAATTCCCGCAGTTTGATAATGTCGCCTTCGCGGATTCGTTAGAGGTGGGTAAAGTCAGCAGCATTTTTAAGGGCCCGGACGGATATTATATTGTGAAGTTAGAGGCTAAGAGCGGAGGAAAACAGCGGTCGCTTTCCGAGATGTGGGATGATATAAAAAGAGGGCTGACGTTTTTAAAGCAACAACAGCGCATAGAGGAGCTCATCGGCAAGTTATCCCGCGAGGCAAAGATAGAGCTATACGAAGGGGAGATAAAATAGTGCAAAAGCGCATAATTTTAATTTCCGCCTCTATTGTTTTAGCGCTATTAGCGATGTTCCTGGTTAAGGTCTATCTGGAGCGCCAGACGCAGACTATCCATGAGCAGGCAAAGCAGGAATTAGCGATGAGGCAGGAAAGGCAGGGCTCGGTTTTAGTGGCAGCTAGAGATATTGCCAGGGGCACAGTTATTGATACAGGTATGCTGGGAACAGAAATTATGCTCAGGGAATATATCCAGCCCCAGGCCGTAAGTTCTCCTGAAAGAATAACAGGGATGATGACGCTGATTGCCATTTCTAAAGGCGAGCAGATTACTTTAAATAAACTCATCTCTTCTAAAGAAGCAATGGGCAGCGAGTCGTCGTTAGCGATGGCGACTCCGATGGGCAAAAGGGCGATCAGTATCTCCGTAGATAATATTGCCTCTTTAATGGGGATGATTAAGCCCGGAGATTATGTGGATGTGATTGCCACGCTCCCCTGGCCGGGGCAGACTGCCGGGGGACAGCCAACACAGCAACCTGCGGTGGTGCCTCTTTTTCAGAATGTCCTGATTTTGACGGTAGGAAGAGAATTGGGTACAGTATCATCTTCCACATCACGCTATAGAAAGGAAGAAGGAGGGGCAGGAGGAGACAGTTCCCTGATTACCCTGGCCCTCTCGCCTCAGGAGGCAAGCCTGATTGCCTTTGTGCAGGAGCAGGGTAAGATCCGGCTTATTTTGCGCTCTCCGGCAGATTCGCGCGTGGAAAATATCACGCCGGCAAGTTGGGAGACATTGTTTCAATACCTTATGCCGCAGGCATTCCAGGAGGCGAAGGACAAGATGTCCACAGAAGAAAACCAGCCTTTACTTACAGAGAAGCCCAGGGAGATTGAAATATACCGGGGCCTAAAGAAAGAGACTATAGCCATTTCAAAATAAGCAGCGAAAGCCATGAAAAAGGCATTAATTTTATTTTTGAGCCTAAGTTTACTCTTAGTTACTAAGGGTAGCGTGTGTTCCGAAAGTCCGGATGCGGCTGAGGAGATAATCCTCTATTCGGGGCAGATGAAGACCGTTAGCGCTAGCTCCCCCCAGCGCATTGTAATCGGCAAACCGGAGGTCGCCGATGTTACCGCGGCCACAGAAACGGAAATTACCATCGCCGCTAAATCTCCGGGGACAACTACCTTTATATTCTGGGATAGCCTTGGCGAGTGGGCTTTCAGGGTCAGGGTTTTTGCCGAGGATATGAGTGAAACCAAGCTGCGCGTGGATAATCTCCTTAAAGAACTAAATGCGCCGGGAGTTTATACCAAGGCCGTAGATAGCGAAGCTAAGGTCTGGCTGATGGGCGAGGTGAAAACTTCGCAGGAGAGGGAGCGGGTTTTTACGGCGCTGGGCGCGTTGAAAGATAAGATCATAGACCTGATAAAAATAAGGGAGGAAGAGGCAGTTGTAGATATTGATATGGAGGTGCTTGAGGTTAGCAAAGATGCCACGAGTACTTTAGGTTTTACCTGGCCGGGCAGCATTACTCTGGCTGAAAGCGGCTCTCCGGGGATTGGTACTTCAGCTCCGACGCAGGTGGGTCTGACTCAAACCGTTGCCGCCGGGGCTGCCATAGGCACAAAATTTTCGACCTTATTTAAGGTATTAAATTTAAGCCGGGCGGCATTCCAATGGTCGCTGGATGCCCTGGTGCAGCAAGGTAAGGCCACTGTCCTCTCCCGGCCGCGGCTTGCCTGCCAGAGCGGCAAAGAAGCGGAGTTAATGGTAGGCGGAGAAAAGCCTATTATTACTACCGAAGTCGCAGCCAGCAGCGGCGCTTCAGGGACATCCGTATCCTATAAAGAGTTCGGCATTAAATTAAAGATAAAGCCTACGGTAAATGAAGAAGGCCGCATAAAGTTAGGTTTAAATATGGAGGTGAGCGACATAGGGACAGCGGAGACCATTGGCTCAACCACCCAGACTACTGCCCGGGCCTATCCCTTAACTAAGCGTTCTGCCTCTACGGAGCTCTTTTTAGATAACGGCCAGACCCTGGCTATCGGAGGGCTGATAAAACAGAAATCCGAAGAGGACCTGCGCAAGATGCCCTGGCTGGGGGATGTGCCGGTTTTAGGCCTGTTCTTTAAAAAGAAGACCACCACGGCAGGCGGAGGCCAGGGAGAAAGAGGCGATACAGAGTTATTCATTACTATTACGCCGACGATTGTGAAAAGAGAAAAGAAAGAGGCAGCTAAGGATGAAGAGAAGATAAAGCCGCCTCAGATAAAGCAAGCGGGAACCGTTCCAGCCGTGGAGCCAGAAGTTGAGAAGAAGGCGGAGCCGGATGACCCGGTTGCGCGTTACGCGCGCATTATACAAAAACGCATCTCGGAAAATATCAAGTACCCCAAAAAAGCCGAGGATAGCGGTTTTAAAGGCACGGTAACCTTAAGCCTTTTGCTATCTTATCGCGGCCAGCTGCTGGATGCTAAGATAAAAAAGTCCTCAGGATATCAGGTACTCGATGACTATACCTTAAGCGTTGCCAAGGAAATAGCTTCTTATCCGCCCTTTCCCCCTTCTATAAAATCAGAAGAACTCTGGTTAGATATGTCAATTCTGTATAAGCTCGATTAAGCTGATATGGCCAAGACAATTGTGATTTTCAGCACAAAAGGCGGCGTAGGCAAGACCTTTATTGCTTCTAATTTGGCGGTGGCCCTGGCAAAAGCAGAAGACCAGCGGGTTTTGTTGATAGATTTGGATTTACAGGTGGTAGCGGATATGGCCAGGATGTTAGATATTAATCCGCAAAAGGCTATGGTGGACATTCTGGCCTTACTCAAACACAAGCCCTCCCATATCCCTAAAGAGGATTTCATTACGCATACTAAATTAGGGATTGACTTTTTGCCTGCGGTGCTCAAACCTCAACATACGCCCCATCTTGATGCAGAAAAACTCAATGAGGTTTTTGCCTTGTTTGACTCAGATTACGACTATATTATTGTTGACTGCGGCAAAGTATTTAGCGATAGCTTAGTCTACGCCCTCAATCAGTCAAATCTCATTCTTTTGATAGTTACCCCGGATATACTTTCGGTTTATCAGACCAAGTGGGCCCTGGATACTCTGCAGTTTCTCCAGTTCCCATTATCTATGGTAAAGGTGGTTCTGAACAGGGCAGATTCTGCCTCAAGCATCAGTTGGCACGAGGTAAAGGTGAGCTTGCCTGTGGATATCATTGCCCAGATACCGTCAGAAGGAAAGGCAGTCGGACAGGCGTTAAATAGGAGCACGCCTGTAGTAATAGATAGCCCTAAATCTAAAATCACTTCTAATCTGAAGAAATTTGCCCATCAGTTAGCCACAGAGGAGGATTTATTTATTAAACATCAGGAGATAGACCAGATGCGGATTAAAGAATTATCGTTAGGGAAGCCGGGGGAGTTTTGGCAGAAAAGCGGCCTTGCGGAAGCCTTGAATGAGCAGGGAATTTCTGCCTCTGAGAAAGGGGACGATATACTCCTATTGAAACGCAGGATCCACAATCGCCTGATTGAAGAGATGAATCTTAAGCGGCTGGATTTAAAGGTGTTTAGTGACTTCAGAAAAACAAAGGACTTAAGGGATAAAGCAGGGACGATTGTGACGAACCTTCTGACAGAGGAAGCGGGCAGCTTTATTTCTTCCTCTGAGGTGCGCAAGAAACTGGCCAAGGAAATTCTGGATGAGGCGCTGGGGCTGGGCCCCTTGGAGGACCTCTTGGCTGATCCGGATACAACCGATATTATGGTCAATAATAAAGATGAGGTTTATATTGAGCGGGGCGGAAAGATACAATTGACCAGTAAGAAATTTATTTCCAACGAACAGGTAAAGACCATCATTGACCGGATTATCGCGCCTATCGGTAGGCGTATCGATGAATCGGTGCCGATGGTGGATGCCCGGCTTCCCGACGGCTCGCGGGTCAATGCCATAATTCCCCCTCTTTCCTTGACCGGCCCGTCGCTGACCATAAGAAGATTCAGGAAGGAAAGATTTCAGGTTGAAGAGTTAATTGAGTTCGGGACGCTTAATTCCACGATGGCAGAATTTCTTAAGGCCTGCGTGTTCACGCATAAGAATATCATTATTTCCGGCGGCGCCGGCTCAGGAAAGACCACCATACTGAATGTTTTATCGGAATTCATCCCCAGCAATGAACGCATCGTTACTATTGAGGATGCCGCGGAATTAAGGCTGCATAAGGAGCACTGGATAAGATTGGAGTCCCGCGCCCCGAATATTGAAGGCAAGGGCGCGATTAGCATAAGAGACCTTTTTAGGAATACCTTAAGGATGCGGCCGGACAGGATTATTATCGGCGAATGCCGGGGCGCCGAAACCTTGGATATGCTTCAGGCGATGAATACCGGCCACGACGGCTCTATGACTACCATACACGCCAATTCCACCCACGATGTTATGGGAAGGCTGGATTCTATGATTCTGATGTCAGGTGCGGAGTTGCCTGTAAAGGCAATCCGGGAGATGATCTCCTCGGCTATAAACATCATCATCCATACGGCGCGCTTGTCCGACGGAGCGCGTAAGATTGTGCAGGTAACCGAAGTCGCGGGGATGAAGGACGATATGCATATTGACCTGAGGGATATATTTATTTTTAAGCAGACCGGCATAAATGACGAAGACAAGGTTTTGGGAAATTTCCAGGCCACCGGCTACGTACCTTCCTTTATAGAAGAAATCAGGACCAGGGGAGTTACCCTTTCCGAAAACATCTTTGCCCCACCCTCTTAGGGACAGCGACCATTTTAATAGGGACAGCGACCATTATTATACCCAAAGAACGAAGAAAAATGGTCGCTGTCCCTATTACCCTTGACAAATGTCAGAATATAACATATTATGTTAAATTATGACAGGATATAAACCTCGCGAGATTACAAATAATTTAGTCGAGTCTCTTGAGAGCATGCCGGTGGTGGTGTTGTCCGGGATGCGCCAGACCGGCAAAAGCACTCTTCTTTTGAACCAGCCGCAGTTAAAGACAAGAAGGTATATCAGCTTTGACGATTTCAATACCCTCGAGGCAGCCCGCAGCAACCCGGAAGAACTCTTATCCGCAAAAGAGCCCATTACTATTGATGAGGCGCAAAAATACCCGGAGATTTTAAGCGTTATAAAGAAAGAAGTGGATAAGAATCGAAAGCCGGGAAGGTTTCTGTTAAGCGGTTCAGCCAATTTCCTGCTCCTTAAGAAAGTCGCCGAAAGCTTAGCCGGCAGGGCAGTCTATATGACTCTTTATCCGTTTACTCGCAGGGAGATGTTTGGTTTGACCAAAGAAAAACCGGCCCTGGCGTATTTTATCGATAAAGGCGCATTTCCAAAACGCAAGATTAAACCTATTTCGTTAAAAGAAATACTAAGGGGGGGGATGCCGTCGGTCTGCCTCGGCCAGGTAAAGGACCCTCAGATATGGTTCCGCGGCTATGAGCAGACATATTTAGAACGCGATATACGCACTTTAAGCCAGGTAGCCGATTTAGTTACTTTCCGGAATCTTTTGCAGCTCGTAGCCCTTCGAAACACAAAAATCTTGAACATAAGCGAACTTGCCCGGGACGCAAAACTGAATGTGGTAACCACCTCGCGCTATCTTTCGCTCATGGAAACGTCATTTATTTTGAACCGAATCCAGCCGCATCTAAAGAATAAGTCAAGCCGGCTTATTAAATCTCCTAAATTGTATTTATCCGATACCGGCCTGGCTGCTTATCTTGAAGATATCACGAATATAAATATAAACGAGATGTTTAAAGGGGTGTTGTTAGAGAGTTACGTTGCTCAAAATTTAGAAGGGATATTTTCCGCCTATTACCCTGACGCAAGGGTTACCTATTGGAATATCCAGGGTAGATACGAGGTAGATTTTATTATAGAAGTAGGCGGCCAGACATTAGCCATTGAGGTAAAAAATAGCACTAGGTGGCAAAAAAACGATCTTGTGGGCATACAGGCATATTTAACGAATAACAAAAAATGCCTTGGTGCGGTGCTGGCTTATAACGGCCAGGATGTGCTGAAAATTTCTAATAAGATATGGGCAGTTCCGGTTAATTTATTATTAAGCTAACCGGGGGAACGCGGCAAGGTTTGCTTATGAAAATAATCAACAGCGCTAAGAATGCCGTTTTAGCCGAGAATGCAATTATTGCAGACACATTTCTTACAAGAGCTAAGGGCCTGCTCGGTAGAAAAGATTTTAAGCAGGGCGAGGCATTAGTAATAAGGCCCTGTAATTCCATCCATACCTTTTTTATGCGTTTTCCAATAGATGTGTTATTTGTGGATAAAGAGAACAAGATTATCAGAGCAACCCCTTCCCTTAGGCCCTATCGTCTTAGCCGCGTATGTTTTAATTCTGTTTTTGCCGTGGAATTACCCGCCGGCACTTTAGAGCTTACCTCTACCCAAGAAGGCGACACCCTTTTAATAGGGACAGCGACCATTTTTTAACTTTTCTTTGGCCTGCCTATCGGCAATGCACATAATCTCCTGTTGAATTCCTCTTCCAGACTTTCTATAAATGCCGCAGCTCCAAGAGGACGGCCGGCAAACGTGTGCTTTCTTATGTTTTGCAAGAAGCTCTGTTCTTCTGTAGAATCAATGTATCTTACCCATGAACCACACGGTATGTCTATGATCTTAAAAAGATCCCCAAGCTCAATAAGCCCGTTTTCCTTTTTATTGACATGTGTTAGCGCACTTGACCATGGCCACTGCCAGGGTTTTTCTACTAATCCTGCACGCACAGGATTCCTTTCAATGTAGCGAGCGGCAAGTGTAAGATGCGATTCGTCTAATACGCAAGAATAGAAACGCCCCTGCCAGAGGTGTCCCCGTTGCTTTAACTTTTTGTTAAAATATTGAGAATAACGCATATGAGCTGTGTTGAATGTTCTGGCTAAGGAATCACTTTCGGCCGGGATGGCAATAAAGTGAACGTGATTCTGCATTAAGCAATAGGCTAAGATGAAAAGGCCGTATTTTGTGCTATACTCTTTAATCCAAGCAAGGTATTCTTTTCTGTCATCTGCATTAAGAAATACTTCTTGTTGGTAATTTCCCCTCTGTGTAATGTGATGAGGTAATCCCACTGCAACGACTCTGGCAATGCGTGGCATATTAGCTTTTCTCCCTTCCTCCACTGCTAATAGACGTAAGAGGAAGGAAAATCTAACTAAAAATTTTAGTGCTATGTCAAAGACAGATAAAAAATAGTTACTGTTCCTATTATACCCAAAGAACGAAGAAAAATGGTCGCTGTCCCCATTAAAGTGTTGTATAATAATATAAGTAGGAACCCAATGAGATAGAGAATATTGCGCAGGGGAGGAGGGATGAAAAAATACATTTGCTTAAGGCAATAATATTTTTGGCGGCATTTCTGCTCTTCCAGATTGAGCTTATTATCGCTAAAATCCTTCTGCCAAAGTTCGGCGGCAGTTACCTTGTCTGGGGCGCCTGCGTGGTTTTCTTTCAGGCAGCGCTGCTTCTGGGCTATTGGTATATCCACGCCTTGCTTATGCGGCTGGGAGTTTTTCGTTATCGGCTCTTTCATCTTATACTGGCCGCGCTTCCTTTAGCGGTTTTTCCGGGTAGGTCCCTTCCTTTGCTTGCCGCAAACCCGCATCTTCCGCTTGTCCTCGATGTCTCCTGGCAATTATTGCGCAGTGTGGGATTCGTGTTTTTTGTGCTCTCAACAACGAGTATACTTTTTCAGGCTTGGCTTGCTGCCTCGGAGCTTCCCGAGCGCAAAAACCCCTATATGCTCTACGCTGTCTCCAACTTAGGCTCATTTTTGGCGCTATTGACCTACCCCTTTATTTTTGAGGCGCGCTTTGACTTAAACCAACAGATTTTATTCTGGAGGATAGCTTACGCCGCCCTGGTTTTACTCCATTTTGTGAATTTCTTTAGCGTGCCGGTCCGGCCGCAGGAACAAGAGGCAAAAAATAAACAGGTATTCTTCGGTATCCCTTGGCGCAGGGAATCCTGGCAATGGTTTTTGCTGGGGGCCGCCGGCTCCATGCTCTTTTTATCGGTAACCAACATACTTACCTATGAAGTAGCCCCCATACCGCTTTTATGGATTATCCCCTTGTGTATCTACTTGGCTTCTTTTGTCTTGAATTTTAAAAGGAATCCCTGGTGCCCTGCCTGGATTAGGGAGAATATTTTTATCTTTGTCGGCTTCAGCGCCATTTTGTATTTTATCGCCGAAAAGGGAATACTCGCATTTACCTTTACCATCGCGCTCTTTTTGTTTGCGCTCTTTGTGCTCTGTATGTTTTGCCAATACGAATTGCAGCGCCTGCGGCCAAAAGACGAAAAGTCATTAACTGCTTTTTATCTGGTAGCCTCCCTCGGCAGTTTCACAGGCGGATTCTTAGTCAGTTGGGTTATGCCGCTGGTTTTTATCTCGATGCTGGAGTATCTTGCGGGTGTCCTTCTGCTATTTCACGCGTTCACCTTTGGCCAGAAGAGGCAAAGGATCGGCTGGTATAACCTGCGGCTGGTTATATATGCGTTCTTTATCCTTACGCTTTGGCCGCTGGCTTTTAAGGGCTACAACGTCTTCGGCCTGATAATCCTTGTCTTAAGTTTTAAATCCATCTTTCAGGAATTAAAACAGAGCGCCCGAGCAATGCAGGTCTATCTGCTTTGCGTGGTAGTGGTAGCACCTGTCATTGATTCCTTATGGAGCCGGCAGAATTTTTTATTTGAGCACCGTAATTATTACGGTATCTATAAGGTGTACCAGAAAAGGGGCAAGTATCTGCTTTTGCATGGCTCGACCCTCCACGGGGCGCAATATCTTGACCCCAAGAGAGCGAAAGAGGCACTTACCTATTACCATCTTAAAACGCCCGTTGGAGAATTGTTAAGCGACCCCAAAAGTAATTTCCGGCGTATTGCTGCAGTGGGCCTGGGTAGCGGCGCTTTGGCTGTTTATGTTAAAAAAGGCCAGGAGATGGATTTCTATGAGATTGACCCGGATGTCTACCAGATCGCGACCAAGTATTTTACCTATTTAAAACAGGCAGAAGGGAAGCTGCGCTTTATCTTCGGGGACGCGCGCCTAAGCCTTTTAAAAGACACAGGCTCGCCCTACAGCTTGATTATCGTTGATGCCTTTAGCGGTGACTCTATCCCTGTTCATCTTCTGACGGTTGAGGCGATGCAGGAGTACCGCAAGCGGCTTTCACCGGATGGCATTATTTTATTCCATCTTTCCAATCGGTATCTTCATCTGACGCCAGTGGTGGCAAAAAATGCCCAAACGGCAAAGGCCTTGGTCTGCGCAAAGAGTAATCAGGCCTCTGAAAAAGAAGAGATTTACGCTTCTTCATGGGTTGCGGTTACCTGGGACAAACAGGCCTTCCAGCGGCTTAGCGGAGAATTCAAATGGGAGACTCCCAAGCAGCGCATTAAAGCCCGGCCTTGGACTGATACCTATTCAAATGTAGCCAGCACCTTTAAAACTGCGGAGCTACTTTCGGATATCAAAGAATTCATGCCGTTTTACTTTTAATAGGGACAGCGACCATTTTTCTTCGTTCTTTGGGAAAAGTTAAAAAATGGTCGCTGTCCCTATTAACTATTAAAATGTCCAATCTGTAATTAAGAGTTGACAAGGAAAGATTCCTGTGTTATGATATAATTGAATTCATAAATGTCCAATCTGGAGAGAATATGGGCGTAATACACAAATTAAGGCCTGAAATCAAAGATTTCATCCTTCAAGAGAAGAAAAAGGGGCCAAATTTAAGTTGCCGGAAACTGGCTTCTTTAGCCGAAGAGAAATTCCAAATAAAACTCTCTAAATCCACAGTTAATTCTCTTATAAAACAGGCTAATTTGAGCATGCCGGTGGGGAGAAGGCGGAAGAAGAGGCGCGGCACGCAGGAGGCAATCGGCTCAGGCACAAGCTTACTCCTGGCAGCTGACTATCTGGTAGGAGGCACTTCTTCTATTACCGAAGCCATTAAAAACCGGCTTAATCTATCCAGGCCTGAACTCTTAGCCAAAACAGAAGCGCTCTTATTTGAGTTCTTAGCCAATCCGCAAGCAAGATCGGATTATGGTTTATGGGCCTTGATTAAGCGTAAATTCACTCCGGAGATTATTTCATCGTATCTTGTTGAGTTGAAAGCAGTTAGTGCTCTTTCCGCAGATATATTTCGGGCTATTTCAGGCATATTCCAAGAAGTGCATTGCCTGAAAGTAGATTTAGCAGACCGCAGTACTTTATATCTGGATGCCCAATTACGCACGGTTTGGTCCACACCCTATACTCCCTATGATTTTTCTGCAACTATCAATAATACAAAGAGTTACATAAATAAATATTTTCGGGAGGAGAGGCCTTTTGTCTTATTTATGGTTCCCGGCTACGAAGTGCCCACCAAAGAATTCTTTGATTTTATTTTAAGTTTTGAGGCCAGGGAAAAGAGTATCTCTAAATTAACCCTTTACGGCAACAAGCTCCAGGAAATAGAGGTTATCCCGATTACGGGGACCCAAAAGCGCTACTTTATCTTTGGGTTGTGGCCCTGGCAATTTACCGCTTACCGTAAGATAGAAAAAATGGGAGAATACAAGCTATTTTATTTTGAGCCGTTAAAGGCGGATTTCTATCTTGCCGAGATAGAACTTGAGCTATCGCAACCCAATGTAAATCATAAAGTTACATTAAGAGGCTGTGCCCTGAAAACCGACCCAAGCACAAAGATACGGTTAGTTATCCTGAGCAATCTCTTTTCTCCCGCTGTCTCTATAGAAGAGCTTGCTAATCTGTATCTTGGCCATTGGCCAAATTTAGAGGAGTCCTTTCAGGATTTCAGCCGAAAGATAGAGCTTTTTACCTACACTGCTGCCTCCGCGCACTTTTTCTCGACGGAGAGCCTGAATTTAACTTCCGACTCCTCAAGCAGTATAGAGGCCCTGCTTAACGACTATCTTAAAGCCCTGGATGCCTATGCGCGTTGGCGCTTTCTGCCGCAGGGCCACGAAGAAAAGGATTTTGCGGCCACAAAAGAGCGGTTTTACAGCTTGCCTACCCGCCTGAAGAAACAAAAAGACTCTATTCTTATCACCTTCCAGCCGCCTGCGGAATACCCCTTCCTAAAGGACCTCCAGTATGCCCTGCGCCGGGCCAACGAAAGGGAGATTTCATTCGGCGAAGGCAAGAGATTATGGTTTAGCCTCTAAGGGTGTCCCCGCAGAGAAGAAAGCGGTTTCAAAAATAGCGAAAATATTATTGACACTGCCTTGCGGAGGTGTTATATTTTAAGTGTAACAAAAGAAACAAAACGATAGCAGCGAAAAGGCAAGGGCTATTAGGAGGAAATAGCCTGCGCAAAGCCACGGGGCGGTCCTCGCCGAGAAGTTAGGTTTAATTTTATTGCTTTAGGGTCATAAGCGAGAACGTTAGCCGGGTTACCGAAAGCTATCAAGATGTAGGTAACGCGGCATTTTATTTAGGGGGCTTAATAATGAGTTTAGCAAACTTTTTAAGAAAAAATTTAAGAGGCAGGGGCCAGGCTACCATAGAATACTTAGTATTATTCAGCGTAATGACATTAGCCACTGTGCTTGGCATCAGTACCCTTTTAGTAAAGGCGCGCGAATCCGGCAAAGAGGCATTAGAAAGGTCAATTGGGAAGATGAGTGATATATGTTCAGGAGAGGGGTGCGCGCCTACTGTTCCTCAGACTCCTGAACCACCGCCAGAGGACTAGGGATACTAGATTACTATGTTTAAGAAGAGGGAGAAAAGAGCCCAGTCAACTTTAGAATACGCGATGCTGGTAGCAGTAGTGGCAGCAGCGTTTATCGCGATGCATACCTATGTGCAGCGTTCAGTGCAGGCAAATTTAAAGTCTTTAGAGGACCAGATTAATGATTCGCCGCAGCAGTAGAAAAGCGGTATTTATAGGAGGAGGTGGAAAAGTGAAAAGAGCAGGTTACAAAAAAGCGCAGAGCGTTCTGGAATACGTGGTTGTCTTGTCGGCAATTGTGTTAGCCCTAGTGGGAGCGGTTACCTTATTAGGAGGAACAACAGGAGGCGCAGGTAGCGCAAAGGGATTAGGCAAATTATTTTTTCAGATGAAGACGAAAATGGAGGCTAAGACTGGAGAGATTGCAAATATCGCTGTAACACCGCCGGTTGTTCCTCCGGTTGTTCCCCCCGAACCGGATTAACCGAGAAATCCCTAGTCGTTGAGCAAAAAGGAGGTGTCAGATGTTTAAGGGGAGCAAAAAAGCACAGAGTGTCCTGGAATACGTGATTGTTCTAGGGGCTATAGTGGGTATTATTCTTTTTGCTGCAAAAACTTGGATTGGCCCAGGAGTGGAGAAAGGCATAACTAATGCGAGAGATGCAATCGGGGCTGCAGCTGAGAAAATACCATAAGCATCTATAAGGGAATACAAATGAGACGAATAAGCCTAAAGGAGGTGAAAAAATGTTCGGGAGAATAAGAAACAGAAGAGCCCAAAGTACCGCAGAATATGCTGTCCTGCTGGGTTTGGTGGTAGGGGTAATAATTACAATGCAAACCTATGTGAAGCGTGGCTGGCAGGCAAGGGTTAAGGCCGAGACAGATAATATGTTTGATGGCATTACCACCTCTAACCAATGGACAGGCAACACTGGCGTTACCGCCGCTAAGAAACAGTATGAACCAACAGCGTTGTCCAGATTGAGCACTGACAAAGTTACAGCAGATACAGACACGTTAGGTATGTCTACTGGTGGTGCAACGACTAAGACATTCACGCGTACCAGCAGCCAAGAAAAAGGCGATTATCAGCAGTATGATTTTGATCGTACGGGAGTATCGCGATAATAATTTAGTCAAAGGAGGTGAAAAATAAGATGTTCAGGAAAAACAAGGCACAGAGCACGTTAGAATATGCCGTGATTATTGCGGTAGTGGCAGGCGCGCTTTTGGCAATAAATAAGTATATGAACCGGGGAATTCAAGGAAAGTTGCGCGAGTCCACAGACCAGATCGGCGAACAGTATTCCGCAGGTAATATGGCTTCTACGGTGAGTACGGAGCAGAAGGGCGCAATGAATACCATTGAATCCTTTGGTTATGATCCGGTAAAAATGAAACAGTGGGCAATGGGGGCCAATAGACCGGTACAAGAGCAAGGCGAGGATGATGCCGCATACAGCGCCCGCCTAAAAGACTACTATGACGATCTCGCTAGAGACGGGTTAAAACAAGGAGCATCCTATTATGTAGTGAAGCAGCCAGCGGAAGTTACTCAAAAAACCGAAGGGGAGGGTGAAAAGATTACCAAGTCATTGAAAACAGAAAAACTATTTCCTTAGAGTTAGGAATAGATTAGGAGGTGATTGTAAATGTGGAATTTCTTGAAGAACGAAAGAGCGCAGAGCACAGCAGAGTATGCAATAGTGATTGCCTTGGTTATCGGCGCAGCAGTGGCAATGCAGACCTATGTAAAAAGAAGTATGCAGGGGAGTATAAAATTTGCCGTAGATAAATTACAAAGAGGGGAAACCAGCACTGGAAAGGGGCAATACGAACCTTATTACTCAGCTTCGCATTATGACGTTTCAACTAGCGGATATAAAGATACAGTAAAGACAGAGGATGGCGGTAAAGTTACCCGCGCCTTTGGCGTAGGCACAGCAAAGACAACCACCAGATCAGGTGAGCAGTCCGTATTAGACATCAGTCACAATCCTGATACACCATAGAATTAACAGAGGGAGGGGGTGAAAGAGAAGATGCGTAGTAAAAATAGAGCGCAAAGCACGTTAGAATATGCCGTGATCATCGGAGTGGTAGTAACTGCCATATTGGCGATAAATATTTATATGAAACGAGGTATTCAGGGGAAATTACGCGAATCTACAGACCAGATTGGAGAGCAATTTGATGCGCACAATACGATTATTACCAATATGCAAAGGACACATACAGGGACGACAGTTCAAAAGACATCGGCTGGGCAAACTACTTCAGCTATTACGAATGATGAGCGCACACAGCAAGGGAAGGAAGAGGTAGATGTTTGGTAAGGTGTGAGGCATTTACGTGAGGTAATAGTTTAAAACAAAATATGCGCAAGAGAGCTAAAGCATTTAAGAATAGAGGCCAGAGTGCCAGTGAATACGCCTTGTTGATTGCCCTGGTTTTGGCGGCGTTTGTAGGGATGCAGACCTATGTGAAGCGGGGCATACAGGCAGCCATCAAAGAGAACATTGATGAATTCGGCGAACAGTCCGCAGACGAGAGGACTATACAAGACCTGGGATTAAGCGAAGAAAGCTCAAATTTAACTACTGTGTCTAAATCTGAGGAAAAAACTGTATTATTGGCAAACGGAGCAAGAAGAAGGGAGTTGCCCCAATATATTAACGATGATGAAGAGAAGCCGAATAATTATGCCACTACGACAGGCAAGAGCACCTATAGGCAGGAGAGCGAATAAGGCCCAATCCACCCTTGAATACGCGGTAGTGATTGTCTGTGTAGCCGCGGCACTGATTGCGATGCAGATTTATATGAAGCGCGCGGTTTCCGGCCGCTTGCGCCAGACTAGCGACGATATCGGCTCGCAGTATGAGCCTACAGACACCACCGGAGAAATGACCAAGACCGTTATGCGGGATATAAATCAGACTTATGAGTCCTATAGAGAGAGCACGACGGGCAAGACCATAGGTACGAAAACCGAAACAATTAATAATGAAACCACCCAGGAATGGGGTTATGAGGAAGTAGGGGCGTTCGGGGAGCTCTTTCCGCCTGGAGAGGGAAGCGGAACACCGCCAGCTGGAGTAGGCGTAACAACACCGCCAGCTGGAGTAGGCGTAACAACACCGCCAGACGGAGGAAGCGTAACAACACCGCCAGACGACGGAAGCGGCGACAGAGGCGGATCATTGGCAATAATACATTAAGGGCAAGGAGGTTAGCTTGAAGTGCAGTCATTCTTATGGCTCAGGCCAGGCGTTGTTGGAACTGGCCATTTTTGGCTCCATCCTGCTTTTTTGTTTCGGAATCCTTATCCAATACGGCTTATCCTTAAATTATAGGCAGGCCTTGCAGATGATTACTTTTCGCCGGGCGGTTGACCTTTCCTATAACCGCTCTAGTCGCGGCGTATCTGATACCAACGTAAACCTCGTGGTGATACACGATAAATCTATTCCTGATCCCTCTGACCCCTATAGTATCAAGAACCGCTCTCCTTATGTTCATCAGGCCAGTGCGGTTTATTCTGATAAGATGTATCAGAGCCCTTATTATAGCCCTGATGAACAGAAGTCCAGTACTTTACCCGGAGTAGATTATATCGTGGATGATGGCACGGGCGAAGTATGGTTGACCAGCTCCACAGCGGAGTATAATGGCCAACCAGTTACTAAATTGACTAGAAAGGTAAATCCGGATGACAACACTGCGCGGTCTTGGGATTTTACTTTTGCACAAATTCAAGATCCACAGCAACGACAGCAGTGGATAAATATAGCGAAAAATGAAACGAGTGCGCGCGTCGGCTACTTTACTGCTGGCTGGGGTTATGCGGAGTGCTGCAAGAAGTACAAATGTAAGAGTTACATACAGGATGAAAACGGTAATGACACTACAGACTGCGCGGAGGAGGATAGATCAGAGTGCGAGGAGAAGAATACATTCCGTCGGAGAAAAAACAATCCTAATGGACCCATTTTCTGGGAATGGGAGGAAGGGATTACCTGCGAACAGGTGAGCGAGGGAATGGACCTTGATGTGGATAATGATTTTGTGGAGGAGTCAGTGGTGAGAATTGATAAACAGGAAGCCCAGTTCGACCCTGATACAGGTCAACAAACTGCTCAGGCCTATACAAGAGGATTTGGCGTCTTAGACCCCACTCAGGGTGATATAAACAATTTTTACGGAAAGCCGAACAGCCTGAAAAAAGTGGTTGAGCCCTATATAGTTAACGGGAAAGAAAAGACCCAGGGTCTGCAGTCTAGCTATACAAAGCGTATCTTTACCCCTGAAGGTAAAGACAGTAGAATAGTGCGCCAGGAGGGCGACATAGAGGGTCAGACCAAAAAAGGCATCCTCAATGCTGAGATTGTTAATAACCAGGAGACCACTACCAGAACAATTGTGTTAAATAATAACAAAAATGGGTACAGGGCTTTACCCGAAACAGCTCCTGAAGACCTGGAGGAAAAGAAGGTGAATAGTGATTTTGAACAAAAAGAAGGAAAAAAATACTTTACGGAATTCTAAGGCTCAGGCAACTATTGAGTTTACGATTGCCTTTATTGCCTGTATAATATTGCTCATCGCTATCACTAAGGTTTTTGTCTGGGTCAACCAATGCATTGTGGAGAGGCAGGTGCGGTATCAGGCTACGCGCAATGAAACTTTAGGAGATAATATAGTTAACTTCGATACTGCTCCTACCAAATTAAGGATATTTGAATAAGATGAGAATATGGATATTTAAAGGCCAGATTGCGGTATTTTTGGTGCTGCTGATGGCCTTAATTTTTTTATTTGTGGTCATCACGATGAATATCGGCCAGTTCAGTCAGGAAAAGACCGTAGTCTCCCAAGCTGCGGACGGAGCGGTGCTGCTGCATGCCTCATTACGCTCCAGTTATGGCCGGGCTTGCTGGAATCAGATTAGGACAGTATGCACCGATGCTTCGCCTGTTCAAGAACATAAACCCCAAGACAAATGGGACCATTGTAATGTAGATTGGAAAGCGGTTTTTATCCTTCCCGTAGGATGGGTTTTATCATTCTTAACTCAACAATGGTGGATAATGGCTTTGGCCTATGCTAGCCTTGCCCTTAAGGCACTTGCCATTGACACAATATCGCTTAGGGCGCAAAACCGGATTCTTCTTAATTTTTTAAAATCACTGCCGTCTAATCTCCAGATGGTGGAGAACGCTATTGGTTATGCCTTAAGCTTAGTGGTGGATGACCCGAATCAAGTAGAGGATATTCACGATATAAACCAGAACGGTGACAGGACAGATAAGGTTTCAGCTTTTGCCAACTGGCGCGCAGAAAACTTAGCCGCCTTGGTTGGGGGAAACGAGAAGCCTAAGTTGGACTTAAGAGATACAATTAAGGGAGTCTTACCTGCGTTCGAAAACTTTCGGAGGTATTTGGCTGGCGTTGCGTTGGAATATAGGGCGTCTGCCATTAGAAACCCTAATGATTGGTGGAAGGAGGACTACCCGGAGTTTGCCCTTAATCCTGATTGGAAGACAAAATACGACTTGGAGGCGTGTACAGCGAAGTGTCCTGATACTGACACAGACTGTGTGAAAAATTGCCAAAAACAAATTGACGGACTTACCCCGGAGGTTAAGAGGTTGCTCTTAATACCGGTTAATCCGTATTATCCTCAAGATTATTATCCCACTACTCCTCCAGACTACGGATTTATGCGGCTTTTGGCGGATTTTGAAGCGGTAAAATTGCCACGGGAGACTTTTGAGAGTAATCAGGAAAAGCTGCCATTTAAGATTAAAAATGTGAATGTTCACCAAGAAGATTTCCCCGAATACCCCGAAGGTGAAGAGATAAAATACAATTTTCTATTTTGGAAAGTGGATAATGTTGAGCCTATGTGTAGCCTGCGGAATAATCCTGACTGCCAACTAGGACGTTCTACGGACCTTCTTGATTCCTATCCGGTTGCTTATTATTGGAATGGGCCGCCGTTCGAACCTCACCTCTGCCCTGACAATGTGGATTTCGTGATAGAGCTGTTGGAGCAATTCCACTTTTTCACCTACGGCCGGCATGAGGAAATGTGGGACTGGTCAGAGATGAAGCTCGGGTGTTCACCAGACAACGAACAAGACAAAGCAAATGTAAATTGTTACTATCAGTATTTGCGCTGGCAGCCCGGGGTAGCCAGCTATACTGACTTCGACGCCCAGCGCAGTTTCAGCACCTGGGTGAGGGCTCTGATAAATCTTGATGACTATGCGCCCCCGAAGCCCCCGCCGTCAGGGGATGAGCAGCCTACTTCAACACCAGAAGAGATTGAAGCAGCAAGAGTGGCAAGGTACAGAGATACGTTGATGGCGCAGGTGGAATTGTTGCTAGAGATGATCGGCCCCCCGTACGGACAATGGGTGGATGGCTACGGCTGGTGGGCCGATTTGCAGAACGTAAAAGACAAAGCGCCTTTTTTTGCCGCAGATAGCGATGTAGCGGGCAATCCTGCATATAAAGGATTAAATGGTAAGCGTCAGGAATTAAGGGATAAGATGGACGCCGTCTGTAACGAATTAACAACCAACCTCGTTCCTGACTTTAATAGCAATTTGAGCGCTGCTGTTCCCCTCGTATGTTGTACTTGCCAAGGCAGCGTAGATGCCACTCAGGGATTAAGCATCTCTTGCAATGGTCATGATACAACAGTAGCAGATATAGATGATATGATCACTGCGATTAATACTAGAAAAACGGAAATCGAAGCTGCTAAGGCAGCCCTTGCCAGAGCTAATACAAAGTGCCAGGGCTGTTGTACTGATCGAAAGACGACCTGTCTAAACGATTGCAATAGTTGTAACAGATTCTGTCAGAATTGCCAAGCTAAGATGCCTTCGGATTGTGCCCCAACACCCCCTCCAAAATGTTGTAAAGATTATTCATGTTGCAATAGTATTTGCGAGCAGTGCGGGCAGAGGTGCAACTGCGAGGGGCCATATAACTCCTGTATAGGTTCTTGCAATTCTACCTTTGTTCCACCGCAAGAGTCTAGAACAATTGAATTAGGTAAATTAGATGTAATATTATCTTATGCCCAGAAACTTAAACTGCTAGTTGAATCATTGCAAACAGTAGAAGAATTAATTAGCCGGGTAAATGAGGCTCAGGCGAGAATTAAAAGTTTTTGGAATGTGGCGAATGACTTTTATCGCAGTATTATGGAGCAGAGGTATTTGGAGCAGCTTTGGGATGTAGGTAACGGTAAGGCTCCCGATCAACCCGAAGTGCAGGTAATATATTCCTGGAAGACCAAGAATGCCCTGGCCAAGAATGTCCTGGATCCCGACCACCCACCAATAAGGCACCATGTGCGGGTTACTGCCTCCAATCCTCCTATGCCTGTACTTAAAGCTAAGAGATGTTATGGGATTTTTGGCAAGGGAGCAGAGATATTGAATCCCGAGAATGATGTTTGGGTAAAGGTAGAGCGTTTTGACGAGGATAAAGCCCTTTCCTTAGGGGGCAAGGGCGCTAATTGGCTGAATTGGCTTTATCACACCAGCCACCCCCCAAAAGACCAACCAGACCAACGAAGCTTGGCAGATATAAAGGCGGAGAATTTAGATGAATATAACAGCATAGTAGACAAGGACCACTTAAATTGGGATCCTGACCGGCTATTTAAGTATGCCGTAAGCAGCTATGCTAAGGCCCATTATACTCCCCGGATTTATAGAATAGTGAATAAATACGGCACGAAAGTTTCACCCGTTATAGAAACGCATATTACTCAAACTAAATAAGATGAAGAACGCAAAAGGCACAATTACTTTAGAATATGTAATGATAATTACGGTGGTAGTGGCAGCCTTGGTGGGGATGAGTATTTATATGAAGCGCGCGGTGTGCGGGAAGTGGCGGGAGGCAGCGGATGCCATAGGTTTTGGCAAGCAGTATGACCCGCAAAAGACTATACAGGTTAAGTAGGATTATTACGAGGAGAGAATATGCTGAAGATTATTATCGTATTGCTGGTTTTTAGTTCAGCGGGGTTATTAGTCAACCAGCTCCTCCCCGTTATTATGAATTTCTATTTCCGCAGCCAGAAGAAAAAATTTGACAATACCGCTAAGAAATTAAGCACGATGTTTTTGGAGGTAGGGACTGAAGGCCCGTTTTATCTTCTGGTTATTTTGGCGCCGGTTATCTTAGGATTAGCCGGTTTTATCTTCCTGCATAACCTTTTAGGCCTGATAGTGGGCGCGGTTTTCGGTTTTGTCCTGCCTTCACTGGCAACGCAAAGACTCGAAAAGATGCGGAAGAGGAAATTCCAGCAGCAATTGGTGGATACGATAATGCTGCTCTCCGCTTCTCTAAAGAGTGGGCTTTCTATCTTGCAGGCCATTGAGGTGGTGATAGAAGAGATGCCTGCGCCGACAAATCAGGAGTTCAAGTTAGTTTTAAATGCCGTTAAGGTGGGCGTTACGATAGAAGAATCCCTGGAGAGGTTAAAGGAGCGGATGTATTCTGAAGAGTTGAATATGTTAATTACCTCCATATTGGTGAGCCGGGAGACAGGAGGAGATTTAAGCCGGATATTTGAAAGGGTGGTTAATTCTATCCGCCAAAAAACCAAGGTCTCTCAGCAGCTCTCTAATCTGACCTTGCAGGCCAGGTGGCAGGGGATGATTATGATGGCGTTACCGGTTGTATTCTCATTTGGGGTTTATCAAATGAATCGGAATTATTTCAGCATAATGCTGAATTCCGAGACGGGCAGGTTTCTTCTGATCTACGGGGTTATTTCTCAGATTGTAGGGATGGTAATTATCAGGCGGTTAAGCAAGCTGGGGGATTAATATTATGTTATATCTGATATATCTTTTAATTTTGGGTAGCGTAGCCCTGATAGCAATAGGTTTCATCCTTCCAGTTAAGCCTGCTCCCCGGCCATTATCTGCCCTTATGCAATCGAATAACGACAGCGCCAGGCAGGAGCTGCTGAACAGGCCGATCTGGCTTAGGTTATTCAAGTTCCTGATGCCGCTAAATAAGATTATAGCCGATAGGCTTGGCCGCGCGAAGTTGGAAAATAAAATTATGGCCGGCCGCCTTAAGTTACTGCCCGAAGAGTTTTTATTGGCTATGGAGATAAGCTCGCTTTTATTTTTAGGTTTAGCCAACCTTGTTTTGAAAGATACCTTAAACAGGGCAGGCATTCTCGGCGTGGTTATTTGTATCGTGTTTCCCTTTATAGCCTTTAATTTCTGGTTAAAGGCGCGCATCGGTAAGCGCAGGAGGAGAGTAGTCGTTGCTTTGCCGGATGTAGTTGACCTGCTTTCTCTTTGCGTGAATGCCGGATTAGACTTTGGCACAGCCATCAGATGGATAGTAGATAAGTCCCGCCCTACTCCGGTAGTGGACGAGCTGAAACTGCTCTTGTTCGAAATAAGCGTAGGCAAGACGCACCGGCAGGCCTTGGAGGATATGGCAAAGAGGTTAGATGTGCCTGAGGTGCATTCTTTCAGCCGCACCTTAATCCAGGCAGAACGCTTAGGCTCTCCTGTGGGGGCAGCCCTAAATATCCTTTCTGAGGAGATGCGGGAATATACCTTCCGCAGAAGAGAAAAACAGGCCTTACAGGCGCCGATAAAAATGCTTTTTCCCTTAGTTTTCTTTATTATGCCCGTGGTCCTGCTAATCGTAGGCGGGCCTATTATGTTACAGTTTATGCAGGGTGGATTCGAACTATTCAAATAGGAAAATGTCCAATCTGGAAAAGAGGGTTTATATTGCATTGTCAGCAAAAAACAGCGATTTTGAATACGAGAATGTCCAATCTAACTAGGAACCCCCAACTTTCCTCTGCCAAGGCCGGATTTGCCTCTGGCGGAGACTCAAAGGGTCTCCTTGGCTAAGGTGAAAGAAGGGCCTAAAAAGGTTACCATCCGTGGTTAAACCTGCTGCTATCTAAGGCCCTTCTTTTTTAATTCTTGGGGACGGTTCTCTTGCTAAAAACAGGCTATTACTGAGAACCGTCCCCAGGACCTTGAGAACTGTCCCCAAAACATCCCCAAAAAGCCTGGGGAAAGTAAGTTCTAATTCGGGCTTAAAGCTATGTAATAGCAAGGGGTAAAGGAGAGAAGGAGAGATAGGAAGCGCTTTCTCAAAAGTAAGAAAATTTACTTGACAGCGTTATTTTTTATATGTTATACTTTAACTGCTTACAAGAGAAGTAATAAGCCACGGAGCGAAATGGTAAACCCATCGTAAGATGGGGGCACAAAGCCACGGGTCCCAAGCGAGTGAAGTAATTCAAAGGACAGCCGGGTTGCCGAATACCGATAAGAGTGTTTGACAACGCGGCTTTTTATTTAAGGGCTTATTAAGTAGTTTTATAAATATTTAATAATCTACAAATGAAGAACGCGGAAGACGCGATTAAAAAGATAAAAGTTATCTGGGGTAAGGGGAAGACTTGGCTTTTTTCTTTTTATATAGGTAAAAAGAATTTGGCCAAGGAAGAGACTGAGCCACAATTCCATTCCAGTTTTAAGAGCTGGATTAGAGTTGTGGCTTTTGTTGTTGTAGCGGTCTTTTTGCCTGAGCAGGTTGCCCAGGCAGTGGAATATGATTGGCGGGTGCTCTGGCAGAGGCCGCAAGCCCCGGCAGGAGTTTTTCAGCCCACCTATATTAAAAACATAGCCAATCTGGACATCCCCATAGCAGTAAAGAATATCTTAAGGGATATTTCCGGAAAGCCGGTAAAGACTATCAGGATTTCACCCACCTTAAACGTAGAATTAGAAAAGCCCTTAAATATCAGCAAGCAGAGAATTGAAGAAATCTATGAGTGGTTAAAAGGCAAGCCCTGCGGAGCAAAGGCCTTATACGATTTCTTAAGCTATACTGGCAACCAAGCAGTAGAGCAAGATATTGCAGTTATGGCTTTAACCATAGACATCTTAAACAATGTGGTTAAGCCGGAAGGTAACCCAGAAATTATTAAGAATTCACTCTACGCCTTATCCAAGGCCTCGGAATTTTTCGGCCATAAACTCTATCCAGTTAAATTAGAGAAGGGACTGTCCCCGCAGGGGACTGTCCCTGTGCCATTTATTGCCCACTTAAAAGGCGACCACTATATTCTGGTGACGCGCATTGCTGATGATAAGGTTTATTTTCTGGATGAACATAAAGAAGAATTCCTGCCTACAGAGAAATTCTTAGAAGAATTTTCCGGCTACGCCTTAGTTACCAGCCCAGGCACAAGCTCTTTATTAATTGAGGTTGAGGCAAAGAATATCTTAGGCGCAGGAGATTCCCGGGTGCCGGAGAACTTCCGCGATACAATGACCTCGCATGACGGATATATTTATTTTGGCAACGGCAGTTCGCGCATGCCGAAAGTGGAGTGGCCGGCATTCAAGGATATGAGTTTGAAGGGGGCTTTGCTGGGGGTGGGAATCAATATTGGGATGACTTTGGCTACGTTAGCGATCGGTAACGCAATTAAAGGAGCAAGAGAGGCAGCACAGGCAACTAAAGCAATGAGTGCAGCATTTGATGCAGCTAAAGCAGCAGACTCAGTTGGAGCAGCGCTTGATGCATTTGAGGCATTTGATACAGCTAAAGCAGCACTTACAACAGCCAAAACACTTACTAACCTTAGCCACATTCTCCAGGGATTTGGCAAAGCTTATATGGCAATGCAGGTTGGGCAGTTAGCAAGTCAGGTAGCGGCTGTATCCGGAGCTGGCCCACGTGTGAGTATGTTTATCGGTATGGTGGCTAGCGCAGGAGCCTCAGGAGCGATGAATCCTAAAGGAATAGCCCAATCTTTTGGAAGCAATAGGATTGGTAGTGCAATAGCGGGCTGGGTGAATAATAGCGCCTTAAAGGGCGCGGCGTTAGGGATGGGCGTAGGCGCGTTCCAGGCAGGCGTGAGCATTGGTTTACAAAGCGCATTTGATAAGAAGATGCCTATCTCTGTAGCGAGTACTTTTGCCTCCTTAGGTAGTATGGCTATAACTGGTACAGTATTGCGTGGCATAGGCGGCGGTAAAACCGGAATTCGAGACTTCTGGTTTGGCTCTCCTAAGCAGAACAACTTAGCTCAGACTAATGTAAGCAGTCCGACAGGTAATGCTTCCTCTACAGGCGTAGGCGCGCCGGCAGACCAGGCATTTCTTACTGGCAATCCCTTGCTGGATAATCCACCGAATTTATTTAGGGATATGTCTAATCTGACGGATATGTCTAATCTGTATAATTTAGGGGTGAGTCCGAATTCAACTTTCAGTTGCACAGTCAATGCCGCTTCTTTGTTTCCGCTGGTAAATCAAAGTCCGGTTAACGGCTGGGTACTTAATGCGGATGGGATATTTGTTAATGATATAGGCCTGCAGAGGATGCTAGGTAATAGGCCGCTTAGCAGCGCTTATGGCTATAATTATAATTCGCCATTTGCTCTGCAAAATGCTGTGCCTACTGTTCCCAGTTACAATTTTCCTTCAGCACTTACCATGGCAAATATAAACCAGCCGACAAGAGGGTTCCTGGGGTATTTTGTTACCCAGTCAGTGGGAACGACGCTGGAATGGGTGGCGATTCATAACAAGTGGATAAAAGATAACGATTATGTCCGCATATTAGGTTCAACTGCCAGCGACCTTCTGGGAACAGCTTTACCAGAGCGTCTTATGGGCCGCTCAAGCTCACTCTTTGGCATAAACAATAAGTACCTAGATATTTTTGCTACCAGCATTACCAAGGGAGGAATTAATTTAGGGGCGATCGCCATTGGCGATAAATTTAAGAAAATGATGGAGTACGAAAAAGATGCGGAAATAGTGGCGTCTTTAGTAAATTGGGCTGGTTCAGTATTAATTAATAGCGGCATAGCTGCCTTAGGAGCAAACCCGGGTTCGCGCGGCAGTGTATTTGTTGATAGATTAAAGCAGACAATCGGAGAGACGGCGTATAATTACGCTACTTTTGGCGGCACGGCTCCCTGGGCACAGGGAAATCAAGGGGGTAACTGGGATACGATGAAAATGTTAAGTTGGAATGCCAAGATGTGGAGTTTTGCCGGGATTGATGAGCTTTATCTCCAAACCATGCGGGCGACCAGGATACACCAAGCTCTGACAGGAGTCTACGACAAGGGATATTGGAGAAATAACTTAGACAACCTTCTGCCCAACCCTCTTGAGGCCGTGGCCCGTTACGGCGCCTCTACTTTACATTTCCAGGCAGTGGATAATTTTACTTCGGCTATATTTGAAGGCCAGCGTACGAAGATGCTTAATCCTTTGAAGAACGCCAAGTTTATTCAGGATCAGGGAGTATGGCCGCAACAATTGAAACAGGCGCTCGCAGCAAATAGGATAGATGTTGAAGGCTTGATATATGGAAAATATGACGAACAGGCCCAAAGGTTAGATGACCAAATATATTTTGATAATAACGGATCTTTAGAATCAGTTGGGACCTATCGCGTTCTTTCATCTGAGCAGAGGCAAATCAATCTTAATCCAAATTACGGTGGAGTTGGAGGGACAGTAGAATACAAGCACCATGAAGGACTGAGTATGCGCTTCAATGATGAACCTACTGAAGGCCTACCCTATTTCCAGGCTAATTTTGCAGAAGAACAGAAAGCCATGGGGGTTACTATAGGGAATGCAGGCGGTATCCTGGGATGGATTTTACGTAGAAGCGGAGCCGTCCAGGATAAAACCCTAGGCAGGCAGATAAGAGTGGGTAGCGATTGGGCCTTTAATCCGGTAGTCGCGGTTGAGGCTCGCTCTCCTTTTAATCCCACCTTAAAAGAAAGCCCGAAAAATTTAAATTTAGAGGGCCGGGGCGAGATGTTCCGGGTCATGACCTATAGTCGCGACATCTTTGACGCGATAAACAGGGGAGAGGCCAGTATAAATTTTGATGCCCAGAAATTTATCAGGGCCAAGTCTTTTGAAACGCCTTATCTTATTGCGGCCAGTCCAGTGGATGATAACACCAGGATTATTAATTCCCGGACTAATCAGAGAGTAGCTGACGTACTTAGCTTACCGGTTATCCAAGGTCAAATGCAGGGAGTTTTTCGGTTTAACCAGAGTGCTTCTTTTAAGCAGAAAGAGCCGGGTGGAAGCATAGCTATATTTCATCCTGCTTGGTTGAGTTATGAAATAGCCAAGGTTGAGAATGGGCCAGGAGAATGGCAGATAAAACCAGGTTCAGCGGTTTCTTTTCTTATCCAAAGCGATGAAAAAGGCCGGCTGCAGGCTCAATACCTTATTCCCGAGAGCGCAATCCAGGAATTATTAGCGCCGAAACCGAAGATAGAGCAAACTAGGTCTTTTGAAGAACGGATTATTAGGTCCCGCGAAGAAGAGGTTAGCCCCTTCGAGGAAGTAACCCATCAGCTTATGGGTAACCTTGACTTAGTAAGGGCGACGCGACTGGGAGCCGATATAAAGGAGTACCAGCATGACATAAAAAGTATCCGGGGTTTTGGTTTAACCACCTTAGAACCCCAGCTAACACCTCAAGGGATAACCGGAGTATACGAGACTATCCAGGGCTGGTCGATAAACGGGGTCTCTGGGTTTGAGGAGAGAAGTGGCCAGACTTTAGAAGTTTCTTTTTTCCCTGGCCTGAAAGTAAGGCTGGGAGCCGGGACAACGCAAAGAGTGCGGAAATTAGGCGAGGCGGAAATTATAAGGTCTTTCTACAGAAACGGCGCTTGGGATGATGCCTATAGAGCGACACAGTCTTTGAGCGAACAGATAGATTCGTCCGAAAGGATTTCCTCTATCCATCCCAGTAATCCTTTTGAGTTTAATCCGGCCAGAATACAAAACATTTCCTACTCTCCTTCCGGGGATAACTCCCGAGTCCAAAATGCCCAACTTGGGCTCCAGCAACTTTTATCTAATAATGACTTTCAAACCGTAACCAGACGTGTTCTTGACCACCTGAGTGTAGAAATTTTAGGAAACCGAAATGAGATTGCCAATCTTATCCGGGGATTAAGAGGCCAACAGTTTTATGCCCAGCAGTTGGCCAATAATGTGGATAACCCGGCTTTTCAAGAGGCAGTAACCCGCTATGCCGGCAGTTTAGGCGCAAGAGGAAACAATGCTGATACCGCCACCATGACTTTCCATACTAAAGATAACCAGGGGATATATTCCCAGCAGTTGTATCTGGTTGAAGGCCGCGTCAAAAATACTTGGGAAGGGACAGGCTACCTGAGCCGTAACGATCTAAATATTATTAGAGATGATGCTCAAAACAAGATAAAGAGCATTACCCCGGAGATAGCGCGTTTTTCTTCAGCTACGGAAGGAGAAATTTCTAAGCAAATAGATTATTTTGAGGTAGATAATCAGGGTCAGCGCTTGGATACTTTTACGCTTAGTCCCGGCAGGATAGGCGTTGGCATAGGAAGCAATTTTAAAGCAGTGCTGATTACTCCGAACCCTGCCGAGAATAAGCAAGAGACAGCGGGAATTTGGGCGCCCACTTTTTCTTATAGTCAGCGTAATGGACGGGTCATTGAGGGCGGCTTAGCTATAGGCGAGGATTTGAATACAATCCTAACTGGCAAGGCAATATGGTCTAATCCTGAAACCAAGCTGGGTGATTGGGAAATTACAAATAGAGCAACTAACCTGGTTGCTAGACTCAAGGAGTTAAACCCAGGAGAGCGTGACTTCCAACACTATAGCCCAAGTGAAAGTATGCCGGTTATGTGGGGGCTAGAAGGCTATAAATTAGTGGGTACTGGTAATTATCCGATAGCGGAGTTAGAAAAAGCCACAGATAACTTCGCCATAATTAATAACCAGCCAGTTAATACCGAAGGCGCGGTTAGCCGTTTTGATGTTGCATTTCCCGGGGTACTTAATTGGGAAGGGACTTCAAGATTCTATGCTGCAAATGACCATCCTGAAGGCGCTGTCCGATATCTATATGATGGCAAGATAGAGCCGCTAAATTTGCGCCTGACCGCAGCCCTTGATAGTGATTATGATGCCCAGAACTCGCCAGTGGGGCTGAGTTGGGCTAAGCTCATATCCGACACACTGATGCAGCCTGCAGATATACGCCGGCGGATTGAGACTACGCTTACCGTAAAAAAGATTGATGAGGGAGTAACTAATGAATTAATCCTGACTTCTGCGGGTTATGAATTAAAGCTGAATGAGGACACCTGGCAAAAAGTGGAAGCCGGCAATACAGCGCTGAATGATTTAATCTCGGTATTTGACGCGAATAAAAAAGAGCTGAGTGGACTTGAGAAGCAAGAATTCTTGCGCCGTTGGGGAGAGATAAATAACCAGTTTTTCAAGGTGGATAACATTGATATAGCTGGCCAGGCGATTAGCGCGGTAGTCAGGGGCATAGGAAATAATGAATATGAGGTAGGGCCGATTTCGGAAGTTCCCTTACAATCCGCAGCTTTTATCCGCCAGGATTTTAAGCAGCCGCATACGCCCACCTACGATGTCTCGGTAGTTGCCGAAGGAACGCATTATATCCCTCCGACCATAGCCTCCCTGGACCCGAAGTTATTTGATTTTAAACAGACTTCTCTTGACCGCAAGCAGGGACAAGTTACGCACAGTGACCCTGAGGGCGGAATGTTTACGCCCAAGGCTGAAGCCATGGAGAGTTCGGGTTATCTGAGCTTGACTAACCTGGGGCTTTCGAATGTAGCTGAAGCGAATGGGGCTTTAAAAGCTGAAGGGAAACTGGAATTTATCCTGGCTGGCCAAACGCTTACGGAAAATTATGGTTGTTTTTCCCGCTTTCAGGCCTTGGAGAGAATCCAAAATAAATTTTTATTCCTCACCCCGGGAGAGGAAACCTTCCAGCAAGGCAGCAAGGTAAAAACAGTGAACCTGCTTTATCTTGATGGCCTGCAAGAAGGCGCGGAGATTATGTTTGGCAGGTTTACCCCCAGCGATAGTAATAGGAAGTTTAATCCCGGCGGCTTGGAGGCCTTAGGCCTGGTTGGAAAAGGCATAGGCGATAACGCTGAGGAGACTTTCCGTAAGATAAGCACCGGATATAGCGATGAGGGCAGGATAACCAGCCGGCTGATAGCTAGCCAGAAGATAGAGGGGGCCTTTGGGTTAATTACCAATGCCCTGGTTACGAAAGAAGGCACTGCGGATTTATTATACCTTAATCTTGGCGAAGGTCAAAAACCAGCTGATGTCTACAGTGGCTTGGAAACTGGCACATTAAGGGAGAATAAAAAGTCAACCAAAGCCGGCATAACGGATTTAACCTTAGAGCCGGTTAATGGGCAGAATAAAGATTTCGCCGGAAAACAATACCAGGCTTTTGGAATAAAAGGTAATGGCGTAACCCTGAGGGAGAATATGTCCATCCTTCCTCCGGAAAACCCCAATGACCCAAACCCCAAGACAGACAAAAATAGCAAGTTAAGGTTAGACCTGAATAGCAAGTTAAGGTCAGACCTGGCTTATTCTGATTCCGGGATAGTTACCAGCGAAGGCGTTATTCCAGACTATGCCTTGGTGGCCAATGGACCTGCCAGCCTGCGTGATTTTGGGAATGTGGGTATTTATAGCACCCGGGCCTTAAAACCAAACGATATAAATCTGGTCCTGGAAACCATTGCCCCGCATAACGGTCAGACTATCTTTGACACAGATCTATCTGCAGATACTATTTCCCGCTTAGAAAATAATAACCCCCTCAGAGAGACGCAAATTATAACCCCTAAGAAATGGGAGCAGGTTAAAAACTTGGCTATTGAGAATAAGCTTATAACGGCGAATGCTGACAACTCCTTCCATCTGAATAGCGGTTTACTGGCTGATGACGTAGGCCCAGGCACAATAATGTTGGTGCCTTCAGGCCAGAGGTTTGTTACCCGGCATTTAGAATTGACTGCGGAGGGCAGACTTAATGAAATCTGGCATATGTTTCTGGAGAACCCCACTAATGAAGTTGCCTTTTTTATGTTGGAAAGAAACCGGTACGCAAAAGACCTGGGTATTATGGTTACGGATGGCTTAACTCCGAGAGCCATGACCGCAGACGATAACATTGTTTACCGCAACAATAAGTATGTGATTGACAGTTTAGCCAAGGCCAGAGAGTTGACGCTGGGGGCAGTCAGATTTTCAGATGCAGCCAAGAAAAATCCAAAATTGGCCAATCTATGGAGCCAAGAATTTGCAATACCCGCTATAATACGCGAGCATTTAGACCAGATTGCCAAAAATGAATTTAAAGGGGCGTTGGGAGATAAATTAAAAGCCGCAGTTTTGGAATTCGGAGCCAAGCTAGCCGGAATAGCCGGGATAAGAGATTTTAATGCCCCCTTAAGCGTAGAGTTGTTCTTTGAGGGTGAAAAAGGCAAACAAGTTTTTAAATCCGGGGAACAGGAAATTGACCGGTATGAAGACATAAAACTTAAATATAAAGATAATGAGGGGAGTCCCTATATTGCTGCCCATGATTGGAGCAGCCAGGATAAATATAACTTCTTTGGTTGGTTTGTTTTTCCGGGAGCAGTGCCCCAGAGCCAAGAGCAAAACCCGGATAAGACCCCCAAAGCCAAACCCCGGGATAAAGACGTAGTGGTGACTTTTGAGCCGGGTAATGCCAGATACCCTTTAGTTAACAAGTATACCGTGAATAAAGATTGGGCGATTGAGTTCCTGGGGATAAATAATGATTTATTCCAGGTGCCGAGCGCATATAGGGCTAGGGGCGAGGCCTGGTTTGATACGGGATTAGGCGAGGGCCTTTTAGGATATAAGGCCGGCAGCCAGATTGATGTTCGGCAGATAACTGAAAATGGCAAGAAGCGCGACGTGGCCTTAATAACCGGAAATATCTACCATCCGGCTGGCCGGTATAATGATGTGGAGAGAAAGGATTTAGGCGGAGATGCTACTTCTCCCGGCCAATACGGCGCCTATTATTCCCCGAACATGCTTTTTAGCGCCAGTTACAGAGCCGAAAATGGCGAATATATCCAACAGTTTAGCCTGGCTCCAGGCAGGGTATACACAGTGGGTGATGCCCAGTCCAATAGCGATGTCCGCTTCTCCAACCTTTATATGCACGGCTTTAATGCCCAGAAGGAAGACGTAATTTATGCTTTAGATTTTAAAGATGCTAAGTATAACTCTGATAACAAGGCCTATGTGGTTACCTTTGGCAAGACTGGCCAGAGAGATGTGCGCTCTATTATCGCCGTCCCAGAAATTATCCAGGCCGCAGATAAGCAGCAGCCAAAAGGCATTAGAACACCGCCTGAACAGAAAAGCGAGCCAGCTCTTAAACCAGTGGTACAAGCAGAGGCTAAGAACATCATTAACGATTTCTCACCAGAACAATATAGGACAGTTACTGACCCCGCTACTAATAAGCTTATAACTATAACCTTGGGTTCTGCTGATATCGAACGGGAAACTTTATTGATGCCTGCTTTATCCCATCAGGCCTCTTCCTCAATAAATAAACTTCCTACTTATTTAAGTACCAAAGGCGGCCCAGCCAGTAAAGAAGTAACAGGTATTCTTAAGGTCTTGGATAAAGAAGTTTCACCATCTTCTCTATCGGGATTGTCGGTAAAAGAAGAATTGGCCAGAAAAGGATTTAATCCCCAAGACTTACCTTTATTACTTACGGAAAACCGCTCTATCTTTAACGCTGCTTATTATTTTAATGGCCAAGAAATCATCTACCAGAGGGGCAGTGGTTATGTGGATAAAGTCCAGGTTGATGGTAAACTCCGGGCTTTATACATCGGCACTATCGGCACGCTTAATCAGGGTCAGGATAACCGCATCCAGTTTGCCTATGAGCAGAATGAAAAAGGAGTCTTTACCATAGTAGAAGGCGATAACAAAAGAGATATTCCGCTATCCCAAAAGAACCTTTTTGTTTTCTATTCCCGAGACGGCAATATGACCTTAAAGCAACTCTCGGAGAATGGCCACCTTTTATTTACGGGTAAGATAAACGGAGAGGATGTCAGGGGGTATTTTGAAAAAGATAAATTTGTGGATATTTCCAGGAGGCAAGCCCGGGAGTATTCAGTTAACAATGACAGCGGTACTGTTGCGTCTCTAACTGACCTTTATTTTATAGATAACGGGGCAACTAGCCAGCCGTTTATCTCGTCTATTAAGGATTATTTCTTTGGCCGCATCGAAACTGCTGGAAAGGTAGCGGTATCCAGCCAGTATCGCTTAAACCCGGCGAACAGATTTTTCTCCAGCGGTTGGATAATTGCGCACGGTGAACACATTGGTGATTTACCAGCAAAATTAAAGCAACAGCCGGCTAATGGCCAAAACGCCGCTTCTGCTAAGCCCACTGCTCCGCCTGAGGTTACGAAAGCGATGTTTGAGGTTTTAAACGGAGATCAGGAAGGGCTGGCTAGATACGATGACAGCAGACTGGGCTATAAGGGTAAGGGAGAGTTAATATTCACCCCGCCGGTTTTTGGCAGCGACGGCTTAGCTGCCTTAAATACCGTAGAGGCCGAACTTTATAGCGTTACCGGCGGCATACCCGGAACTCAAGCTTATCAAGCCAAGTTCGTACGGGATCTTGGTAAAAACCTCTTTGGCGACACAGTAGGATTATTGGCCTCGGTTAGCAGGCGCGTATTGCACGATACCCATGCCTACCGCTCCAGAGATTGGTATGCGGACAAAGTTGATGTAGGGCTGGAAAAGGTTCAGAATTATGGAGAGAGATTAACTAAGCAAACAGAGATAGATTCACCTTCTGCTGCTAAACTAGCGCTTCCTATATCAGTGGTCATAAGTTTAGCAGCCGGTGGTGGGGGAGTAGTTAATGGGGCAACCAAAGTGCCGCGGCTTGTAGCCCTTTTCAGAGGGATTATTGGGATGCGCTATGCCAGCAATATCGGCCGCGTAGTCAGCTTGGGTAGAGTGGCTTCACCGCTTGGCCGAGCAGCTTTAGGTTACGCTGCGATATTAGCTGGCTCTACAGCTGGGGCAGCAGTAGAAATGTACTATCCTTTATACAAGAAAATAGGAGCCTTAAGCGCTATAACCGGCACTACCATTCTTGCTCCGGGAAGGGGCATTCTTAAGGCCTTTGGCTCCGCAGAGACCCAGCAGAGAATAAATGAAATTAGTAATTTAGAAGAGATGGGTTTGGCTACTAAATTTGGCACGATTGCCGGCCCAGTAGTTTTAGCTGGCTTATCCGCAGTCAAGTCTTATTCCCAGGCAGTTACCGGAAGTTATCTGGTGCAATTTGTGCGCCATCCTTTAGAGCCGATTGAAAGTTGGGGCCAGATGTTCGGGTTGTTTATGAACCGGGGTGGCGGGGAAGGCCTTCCGGATTTGGACCGCTGGGATATTGCCAGGTTAGTGGGCGGCTATTTCGGCGGCAAGGCAGGTTTTAAAGGGATTAAGCGGGCTGAGATACCGGGTTTGGCGGGAGCGATGGAGAATATAGCCAGCAGTTACGCAGTAGCAGGCCGGGGAGCAGCCATAGCTAATTTTCTGGCTTCAGTAGCTACAGCTACTCCTAAAGTTTACCTTTGGACAGTAGGCGCTTCGACCTTTGCCTCGCTTACCAGCGGCAGGGGATTTGGCTTATTAAGCGCTACAGCCAGAGACATAGATTCGGTATGGCGTAACTCTGCCGGCATAGTCGGCGGCGGCAAGCTTTTTAATATCCTGCGCAGCCAAGGCATATATGGTAATGCCGCTACATTAGGTCTAGCGGCGGGCACAGCTGCGGTGGTTACGGATTATGCCTACCATAATATAAACACCGGAATTCATAATACTCCGCTTACTGATGATAAGAGCAATTATGATTATCGCCGGGGAATGATACTTTTTCTCGCTACTGCTTTAACTACTTTTGCGGTTTCAGCGCTGGCGTTTAAATTGGGCAAAGGCGTAATTAATCCTCTTGAGAAAGTTCAGGCAGGAAGTCCTGAGGCTGCTTCTGTCGAACCCAGCTCGCCTAAAGTTGTTCAGTTAGACGGCCCGCGACTTCCTTTATCCGTAAAGATAAGTTATCCTTTAGTAGCCGGAGCATCTTCTTTAATTGGCAGCTATGTTGCCGATTGGATGACAGGATATAAAGAGTCCACTGCCCTAAGGCGTTTAGTTCAGTTTGGCATTCCGGCATTAGTGACGGGAATCGGCGCATTTTCCGCGGATTTAAAAGCTGCCAAGACCATTCCTGCTGAGATGGAGGGCGGGGTAGGCAAAACTTGGGTAGGTATATGGAACAGAACAGGAATAAATCCTTTCCACTACTACGAAATAGGGGAAAGTGGCGCGTGGAAAATATCAACAAATCCTATCAATTATTTGTCTTTTAAGGGCTTAACTATTAACCGGGCAGCTCTGCCTACCTATTTACTACTGGCAACTTTAGGAGTAGTGCAGGGCACTAATTTCTTCTCGGCGCAGGGAAAGAGCACGTTGACTACCATGTTATTGACCGCGATGGCTACCAATCTTATCTGGGGTGTAGGCGGAGAGCACGGCAAGTCTAAGGGCGCAAAGGCCTTCTGGACCAGAATGTGGGAGACAGCTGAGGAAGGCGGAAAAATTAAAAGGAATCTCAATTACTCAGGCATATTTTCAAATATAGGTTTAGTTGGGGCAGGAGCGGCATATTATTTGTTAAGTGCCGGTGAATATAAAAATATTAAGGGTGTTAATGAGTGGCAGCCAACGTATTTTAAAAGCTTACCTACTTATTGGCGGGAACCGCTGAGTTGGTTAGCCGTAGCCTTAGTTGCCGGGGGCATAGGCGGCTATAAGGCAGTAGGCACCAGTTTATTCCGCAGGTCCTGGTTAAAGGATGATATTTTAGAGGGTGGGTGGTTAAAGAAGGTTAATGAGGAAGGCGTAATAAGCGCTGAGACAGCAGCAAAAGCTTCTTTAGGACAACAAATCCTGTATTACGGGACTAACCGGGGATTATTGTGGTCAGCCGCAGCCTATTCGATTTGGGGCGATAAGAAGATAAGTAGTAATCAAAAAGTGCAGCAGGCAATAAGTCTAGGCCTGATTGCAGCCTTGATTATGGGCCCGGGTTTAAAACCTTTTGGGGAAAATATCGGCCAGGCCTTTAATTTACTTAGCCGCAGGACTTCCTCGCAAGGGCCAGGGATTTTTGCCTCAATACTATCCAGGCAGTCCTTGCACACCATACCCGTTCTGGCGATTGGTATGTTTGGCTTTCCGGATATCCAGGCTTTCGTGTATTCAGCAGCACCCGGCACAATTCAAAATTTACTGCGCACAGCCTTTGGTTATGATGACTGGAAAGCCAGGGTAGTGGCTGCAGCTGAGAGTGTATATCCGGCTTTGAAAGGTAACTTAAGCGGCAGTAATGCCTTTGATGTTCTGAAAAAACATCTTCAAGATAAAGAAGGACGCAACTTAGATTATTTTGAAGGCGAGAGAATAGTAACTATGTCTAGTTTGCAAAGCCGCTTAAAAGGGCTTGACCTCACTAAGCCCGGAGCAGATAAACAAGCAAAAGAACTCGGGTCCCAGTATAGCTATTATAAACATCTCAACCAGGAAGATATGGGATTCTGGACCGGTAAGTTCCGCTGGCTCTTACGCGCTAATTCCGGCTGGGAAGGCGTGCAGATGGCAATCTGGTTTGGCCCTACAGTTTATTTCTTCCGGCCTTTATTAGAAACAGGTTTACGCCGCATGCCCATATCCGCTGAAGTGCAAGGATACTTAGGTGAAGGCGGGAAAAACTCTATGGGCGATGCCTTTATCCCGGACCTGGAAGAATTCGGCGTCAAGGGTTCAGGTAGATGGGCGAGGGCGCTACAGAAGGTTACTAAGCCTCTTTATATGGTTCAGGGTTTGACTGCCGAAGAGCAGTTTCGGGAAAATATCTTTAGCGCTTATTTTAATCCTTTAGTAAAATCTGCCGGCCTGCCAATGTCAACGGATGTTACCAGCCGGGCTTACGAGGTACAGCAGAACGTGTTGGAGCAGCCGCAAGAGGCTAATGATCGTAACGGCAAATATAACGCCACTGCTGTTAGCGCCCGGGTAAGGCGAGGTTTGGTAGAGGGGCGTTATTCAGTTTTATTCGTTGATGCTGCGCCAGGCACAAATGGCCACCGGGTGAATATTCCCACTGCGGATGAGTTGAATCAGGCCTTTTGCACTGATCGTAATGAGGGTTTACGCCGTTTAGCTGAACTTCCCGCAGGCACAACCGTTACTATCCAGGTGCCTCAGGAGCATGGCTCGCTTTTGATGCCAGATGGTAGATATGAATACAAAGTAGAAGACCAGCAGACCTGGGCCTTTTCTTTACAGATACCCATACAAGGCGAAAGGTATATCGCGCAGTTAAATAGTGGAGAGCTCTCTGAGACAGACTTGGCCCGAATTGCTGAAGGCGAGAGCGCAGTCAACGGAGCACCGGATGAGCATTTTTATGTCAATAGAGAGGCAGCCAGATATGCCTTAGGCTATACTACAACAGCTGAAGCTGTGCCGCAGCTGAGTAATCCCTTGGCGCCAGGTAAAATCGTATTTAGAAATCCGCAAGATGAGAAGGATGTAGTTACTCTTTCAGCCGATACTGTGCTGCCTTATATCCAAGAAAGAAGGTCAATAGATGCAGGTTTTGAGCAAGCTGTTGCGGCAGCAGCCAGTAACTACGATGCTAGCAGCGCCTATACAGTTTTTTCCAATCCCTTTAATTTTGGTAGCCGGTCAACAACAACTCAAATTTCTATTCCCGCAGCTTTAGGTTCAGCTCCGACTAGCCCTAGGTTAACGCAGTTGCAGCAGAGATTAACCCAGCTGACTCAGGAGCTTTATTCTACCCATAGCCGGATGCTTAGAACCCAGGATTGGTCATTGATGAGCGGCATTGAAAATTTGCAGCATAAGATCAGAGATCTGCAGCGCAACTTTAACTATGAAAAAGAGTTAGATAGCTGGGGTGTTAATATTGAAACTTGGTTCCAAAGGTTGGCCTTTGGCCTGGGAAGCGGAAGATTTTTGCACAGCATAGGGGAAAGTCAAGCGGTGAGAGGCATAAAAAGAGAAGTACATCAAGAGCAACTTCCGGAGATTATAACTGGTCTGGCTAAGGCCCAGGAGCTAAGAACAAAGAGTAAAATGGTTGCCAAGCTGCCGGGAATGTACAGGCCGGGGATATACAGAACGATACTGATGGAAGATTATGGTTATACCCAGCAAGAGCTTGAGGGCAAGGATCTAGAAGAATTGCGCAAGGCGAATTTAAAGCAATTAAAGTCCACAATTAAGATGTTAGAGAAGATGAAGAAAGACAGCCAGGGATATTTAAAAGATATTCTGGTCAGAGAATCTCAAAGGAGCCAGCAGCTGCAACTTGGGCTAGCTACTACGCTTACTGAATCAGGTTTAGCTGTTCCTTCAGGCTCAAACTGGGGTTCAGATATAAACAGGGGAAAAAGAGGGCATAATGCCCAGGTATATATAGGTAGACAGAGCGTAACCAAGGTCTATAAGCTTCCAACTTCCCCCAATGATGATACCCGGGATAGGGAGAGGGCCAGGATAAGAAGCAAATATCAAGATAGCAGGTTAAATGGTTTAGTAGCCCCTGCCAACATTCTACCAACAGCATCCAACCGAACTGATCTCATTATTACGCAGGAAAGGCTACCTGTTCTCTCCGATCAAATTGTGAGATTGACTGCCGAGGGTAACTTTAATGAAGTTAATCACTTGCTGGGGCTGGCAGCTGAGCTGGGAAATACATTAGCCCAGAGAGGATTTACCTGGAATCTCTCTACCCGGGGCAACATGTTAGATAATTTAGGTATCGACCAAAGCAATAACTTAGTTTTATTGGATTTAGACGCTGTAACTGCAGTAACTGATTTAGCACCTACAGCCAACCCAGTAGGAATCTGGATGGCAAGATTAGGAGAGGATGTAGGAGAATATAGCCAGAAGAAATTAGTGGACAGTAGATTCCGTGGAGAAGCGAATACGTTTGTTACAGGCTTAACTACTCAATATGATACAGAGATTAAAGCAGCCCAGCCAGAATTACAACGCTTTATAAAGGACATCGGCCTTGATTCAGGGCTGCAGGCTTTATTACCACAACGGCCGACCCTTCAGAGAAAGCTTGTTGAGATCCAGCTTAGAAATAAGGATTTGCGGGGAGTGACAGTCCGGCTAGATAACAGCGGAGGCTCAGTAGTCGGAGACCGCTTGTATCAATGGGAAATAAGAAACGATGGCAGTATGGTGCTGTTGCTTAATCGGATTGTGGCTAATGACGATAAGGCCTTGGCCATGGCTTTGGAGATGGCTTTTGATAAGCGTGAATCCAAGACCCATCTGGCCGATAAAGTCATAGACTTACTGGATGGCTTAAGAGAGGTTGCAATTCAGAATCTTCGTAATGGCAGTAATCGGAGCTTGTATCAGTTGGCGCAGTGGATACAGGGGGCTACAAATGGTAATAACGGTGGCAATGGTCGCAATAACGGTAGGGGTAATGGTCGTCGCAATAACGGTCGCACTAACGGTAGCAATTATGGACCCTCCAGTCAGGATTTCTCCAATATTCACAACTATGTCAGCAGGCTTCTGGGCTTATCTTCACCTGATTCACAAAGACTCAATAGGCAACTTCCACTTACTCATTTAGGAACTATTACTAATGCCTTTGAACGGATAAGAGACCGCATAACTAATACTAATCCAGAGTTAAGCTTAAGAGCCCAAGCGAGTTTGCCAGCAATGTTCAACCTCTGGACTAACCCCAATTTCCGCGGCAGGTTTGGGACTATGCAGTACCGGGCTTATGCCATTAATGAACATGCTAAGGCGCCTTTTGTATTGGGCTCCAATACCTTTAATCAGATATTTGAAGTAATGGGTCAGTCGCTACAACTAAGAAACATGGACCAGCGGGCTACGACTTTAGTGCGGAGTTTTCAGGATGATTTAATTGGTAAGACTCACAGCTTATTTAAATCAGCCAAGAAAAATTTGCTGGATAATGCCAATAGCTTAGGGCTCAACCCTAGCCAGCGAAAGGCGTTAGAGGATTTCAGTTTTGATGACTTACTTACAGCAGCACGAGTTAGGAATTATAACCTAAGAGATTTGATAAAAATACGCGTAGTTTTACCCGAGGAATTAGACCATATGGGTTTTGCTGAAACTAAACAAGGCAGCCGCGAGATTTGGCTAAACGCGAAATTATTGGATGTGGAAATGGGCAATCCTATGCGCGATGTGCGGGTGAATATATTGCGCCACGAATTAACCCACGTTATTGCCGACGTCATTGGAGCGAAGTTAGGTATTCATACTGGCATAGCTATTGGTGATGAGTCTAACGAAAAGTTAGTTGATGAAATCGCTGGCACAAGAAGAGACCTGTTGAACGATCACCTCTACTTTAATTTAGGCCGGCTGAGCCTGGATAATCCCGGAACACCGGGACCTAGCCAGGCCAACCATATGTTTAACCCTCCAGCGCCTAATCCTTCAGCTTATCAACCCTCTTCGCCGCTTGGTTCCCCATTGCGTAGGGGTTTAGCCAAAGTGCTTTTAGCTGGCGCAATAATGGCTGGAATTCCTGGCATAGCAGCCACCCAGCAGCCAGGCCCAACAGCAGGCACAGGCGCAAAGCAATCCGAGCCTGCCAAACCTCAGCTGCCACCGCAATCCCAGTCCTTTAGCGGAACAATTGATGAGCTCAGGAAAATCGCTGCTGACCCCAAAGTTCATCCTGAGACCAGTAAGCTTATAGCTAACCTGCTCAAGGATAGTAAGTTTCGTTCTGGAGTGCCCTATAAGGTGAATATAAGGGTCAGCAAAACCGCTTCTGGCTATAGTTTATCTGCCAGCGCTATTGAGCTTCCTCCGCAGTCAGTGACGCTTACCGCAAAAGTAGGAGAACTCCTTCAGCAAGCTAAAAAAGACCCGCGCATAGAGGATTTTATAAAAAGCAAGGTCCTTCCGGGCCTTCGCCAGAAACTCGGCGAGAATGACACAGCTACTATTAAAATAACTGTCAGGCCGCGAGCAGATGGCAGATACAGCCTGGAGGCAGAAGAAATAGGGGCTGTCCCGGCCAAGCCTCAGCTGCCACAGCCGCGCACCTTTAAGGGAACCGTAGATGAATTAAAGAAATTAACCGTTTCTCCTGAAATTGATGCCTCCACACGTAAGCTCCTGGGTGAAATATTGCTGAACAAGAAGCTTCTTACCGGAGTTCCTTTAGAGGTACGTATAGAGAGCCCATCAGGGGATAAATTACAAGGCAGCATCCGCGAAATTCCTCCGCAATCCCAGGTTATCACCGGAAAGGTTAAAGAGCTTCTTCCGCAAGCCAAAGACCCGCGGATACGTAAGTTCTTATTAGGAGGAATCCTTCCTCAGTTGCGCAACAAATTTGGCGAAGATGGAAAAGTTACAATAGAGATAAAGGTTACCCTTGGTGCTGATAATAGCTATCGCCTGGAGGCTGCAGTAAAGAGTACAGGCGCCTCTTCACCAGTGGCGCAGGCCAGCGTGTCGGCGGTGGGGCAGCAGAAGGCCGAGGCTTTGGCCAGGGCGGTGGTGGCGGTGGCGAAAGAGAGCGGCGTTAAGGCCGAGGTGACTTCTTTGCCAATTGATGCTGCTACAAAAGCCGATATTATAGCTGTGGCTGTTTATAGACGTCGCAAAAACGATGAAGCGCGCAACGTCTCCGCGCAAGAACATATTCAACAGTTAGGGCAAACTTTCAACGTTGGTCTTTCGCCGAGTGAGAAAATAGTCTTAGATGAAATATGGAATAGGAGACTCGAAAATACAGTATCGCCGCTTGAGTTTGCTGATATTGCTCGAGAAGTCGAGAGCAAGGTATCCGATAAAGGCCAGCAGCAGCCAGGCGCCTCTTCGCCGGTTGGATATCAGGAAACCGCCGTCAGCACAGGCAGCTTTACTATTGATGGGCAGGAAGTTAAGTATAAACTTGGATATACTTTTCCTAAGGAAGCAGAAGACAATGAGCAAGGAGTTTTAACAGTTAATGGCCAGCTTGCCGAAAATCTTGGTGGCGGCAAATGGGGAGCGGTATTTGGTATTCCCGGATATCCTGGCTTGGTATTAAGAATTACAAAAGGCACCGGGGGAACAGCGGGTCATGAGTTTAAGAATCAGAAGATGTTAGCTGAGTTAGGCGTAATAGCTAAGCCTGTTGCTTGGGGGCAGATAGGGACGCATGGATATATTATTGCGAAAAAGATAGATGCAACTACAGTAGAGAACATTGTTGGAAAGAGCACGCCGCTTGAAGAGTCAGACATTGAGGCGATTATCAGGATGGTAAATAAATTAGTAGAAAATCGTTGGTGGCTTAATGATTTGAGTGTAAATAAAGTAATGATTCATACAGATCCTACCACCGGAGTAAAAACAGCATATTTGGTGAATGCCAGAATGGATCGCCAGCTTGTTGTTGGGGATGATGATATGCTTAGGAAATCTGCCCTTAGTGGACTAAGCAAGCTGCAGCAGTTTTACATTACTCAGATAAACAGATGGCTTGAACAGAGATGGCTTACAGAGTTACCCGCCCTCGGCCTTGCTGCAAAACGACTCGACCGCAGAGAAGGAGATTCGGTCGCGAGGTTAGTGAATAAACTTAGAAATGAATGGGCACCGGGTAGCACGGCCAAACAAGCCTCTTCGCCGCTCAATTTAAGCGTGGCTATAGGGGACGTGGTAAGAGGAATGACTCTTGATATAGTTGGTGATGTTATAAAGAATGACCTACGCATTCCTTCTCAGTTATATCGCATAATCGGAGATAGGGTCTTTGGCCCGGGCAATTACGGCGTTCATTATTTAGGCGTAGATCATTCTGTTGTAGGCGTTGGGGGTATACATAAAACATCTGCATGGGGACATGGTCCCTTGCAAGGAGGAGCCCTGGTTGTGTTTGATATCAATTTAGGGGACCTTATAGACATAAAAGCTGAGAACATAACCTATATTAGAAATTGCGCTAAGACATCAGGGGTTGATATAAAAGGCACGATAGATAGAGATGCTGTAGATTATTTCCAGGCAGTAATATCCATAGCCGATAAATTAAAAGAAAAATTCCCGGTATCTTACTACAATGAATTTAAGAGACGAATTGGGATAGTAGAAGTAGAAGAGATAGACCCGCGCACAAACAAAGCTAACAGGGCTAACTTTATTGAGACTACAAGGCCGGGGTTGTTGGCATTTATTTCTAAGGAAGGGGTTATTTTAAGAGGGAAAGATAAGAACAACCCAGTTGTTCCGGCCAGCCTGATCAAGAGAATTATAGTCAGCCCGGAAAATGTATGGAAGGCCTTTGTTTATTTAGAGAATGCACAGCGGACAGATATAGAAGTAGTTACTACCGAAGGAAAACAGGTTACTTGGGAAGAATGGGAAGGAATGAAAGCCGGTCCGGTAATCAGAGAAGTAAAAGGAAAGTTTGGCAGGTTTATAGTAATCCCTGATCTCCGCGGCGCCCTAGAGGCTTTAAGGAGCCAATTACAGGAGCTGAAGATAGGCGCAGGCGATCTGATAGTTTTCGTGGGCGATCTTATTGAGAGCCGAGATTTACGCAGCCCTGCGAATATAGCTATCTTGAGATTTGTCAAGGGCCTGCAAGAAAGAGGAGCTTCCCAGGGATTCAGGGTAGAGATTGTAAAGGGTGATCAGGAAGAAGAGGCACTCAAAGGCGCAGAAGACCAAGAATTAGCAGATTGGATAAACGCTTGGCCGCAGATAATCATAGGTGCTCAAAATGGCGAAAAATACGCTGTTATCCACGGCGGAAAAAAGACAACTGTTACTAACATAGCTCAATTTTTACGTGCGCAATATGGTATCAGAAATATTTATTTAGGGCATGACCCACTTTTTGCTGTTCCAGAACAGCTAAAAGAATATGTGAAAGCTCGGCCTGATGTGGCTAAATTTATGGGCATAGCGGAGATCAAGGGGGATACAAACCTTATCTCCATAGATCGCGGAACAACCAGACAGAATCCCAACAACTTAAAACCATATGTTGTTTATTCTTTAGCCCCTCGGCCTACGGCAGAAAATACCACACAAAGGGCAGTCCTTGTTACGCTAGCAAGATTAATAGAAATCATTAAATCATTGCCTTTAGTGCCAGAGATGAGGGATCGGATATTAAAAGCGGTAAAAGAGGCATTAAGGAAAGCAGAGTTCTCTTCAGACCAGGATATAAAAGCATTTATTACAGGGATAGAGGGAGCTTTGCCCGCCTATGTTCATTCTCCTCGCTATGTTAGGTCTCGTTTAGATTGGGAAGGGCTCGTTAACTTAGGCATTGGAGCGAGCCAGCCGCATACGGATAATGCGCAGCTTGCATTTCTGATGCAGCTACTTGATAAATCCGATATGGTAGCAAGGATACGTAGGGCCATAGGCAACAGAGAAATATATATACGAGCTGGCAGAGAAGGAAACAGGGTAGCTAAATTTGATGGAGAGAGATTATCTATAGATAGCGATGCCTTAAAAGATGCTCAGTCTATGGAGTCCTCGGGCAGGGCCTTAGCGCATTTTGATTTACCGCATGAGTTTTTACACATAGCCCTAAGATTCTTGGGCGATAGAACGTACCATGCTCAAATAGAAGAGCTCATGGCTAATTTTGTGGCCATCTTAGAGTTAAGGCGTATCTTAAGAGAAGACCGCGAGAATGGCCAAGCGGTAGTGAATGATGTGTTCGATCTTATAGGAGTGGATATAGCTGATGCAATAACAAAGAAGATTGGGTCTATTAGGGAAGGGTTGGCCCTGGGTGACCTGAGATTAACTTTGCGTGAGTTAATTAATAATGAGAGTATAGATGTTGATGCAATATTAAATAACCTCGTTAATATGTACGAGGCCACAGGTAACTTTGAAGGCATCTCTCCTCAGGATGCAAGAAGAGAAATTAACGATATCATTAGAGATATATTGGTAAAACATTTAGGATTAGAGGTAAAAGAGTTATCCGTACCTTCTCCTATTTCTACCTCTTCGCCGGTTGAGAATAATGCCTCGCCGCGGCAGGAGCCTTTGGGAATGCCGGCAATGCCGATTGGCACGATGGTGACAACAAGTAGCAGAACCGTCAACAGTGGCAATTCGGCAATCGGAGCGGTGATGCGGGCTACATCGGCTACCTCGCCGATAGATCAGGGATTAAAGGCAAGCATTATTGACGCTAACAGTATTATTCAGAAACGAACAGGTCTTTTATCAAGCCGTTTTGCTCTCGCTCCTCCAGCTGCTTCTCCCGCGACCAATCTTACTCGTGCGCAAGCTTTGGCCGCTGTTTGGAATATAAGCGCGCAAAAGATAGTTTCATTAGTAGTAACAGGTGCAACTTTCGTAACGAGATTACTCGGTGCGTTAGTAGGTATGGCAGGTTCTGAAAGTGCAGCTAAAAGAACCGAAAACACCGGGGCAGTGAAGACAGGTTCTGGAAACGGAACCAGTGGTTCCAGTGGTCTAGTAACTAAAGGCAAAGAGAGGCCTGGATTAAAAGAAGTAGGTGTTGTTTTGTCTTCATCTATATCAGCTTCTCCCAGTCCAGCCACAGGTTTGCCACACGAACGTATTCCGCCTCCTTATGCCCTTAGTGCGTCCACAAATTCAGGTATATATCAGCAATTCGGCGCGTTAGTTAAAACAGGATTAGTCCAGGTTAATTTGCCTTCTGCTGGCTCTGTTGCTAGTCCGTTAATAGCACGCGAAGATGGCCCTTCAAATGCAAGGCCGCCTATCCGTGGCCCGCCGGCGTTGGTTCAGACAGAAGCAAACTCCGCAGTTGCCTCCAGCCCAATGCTAACTCGCCGGGAGTTCGTTGTAGTGACATTAGCAGCCTTGCTTCACTCCCAAAAAGTTCTCGGTAACCTCGCCCAAGATAATGTCATAGATATAGAATATTTAAAGAAAGTTCTGCAAAATTCCGGATGGAAAGTAGCGGAAATTTCCTCTGAAGAAGAATGGGAGAAAATAGCATATTTGAAAGGCTTTAAATACAGCGAATCTCTCGGCGGCGCCATAGCTGTTAAGGACGATAAGACAATCTATTACGCAGGCAAAATAACCTCAGCAGGGCACTTAGCCCATGAGGTAGTGCATGCCTTGCAGTCTTCCCTTAGCCCTGATGAGCTTTTAAAGATTTATACTGGATTACTGAAGAATCTTAAAGGAGATAGGCAAACTAAGAAGAATTTAGCTAAACTGATGAAAATTTATACTACCACTTATAATCCTGAGTTTATAGTTGAGATTAAGAAGAGAGCCGGCCTGACTGCTAAAGAAAAGAGGAAACTTCTGAGGGCTAACGGCGTAGATGAAACCCTGGCTTTGGTGTTTGGCGTTTTAGTGGGCAGGACCGAAGAAGCCGAAATCCCCACCTGCTCTTTAAGTGAGCATTTGATAGAAGGAGTTATTAGAGGGCTGAGAAATTCCAGGCCAGCAAGAGAGTATCTCTTAAATTATTATATAGGATTAGGCCTGGAGGCGCAGAGAGTGCAAGGGGTATTTTTAAGGTTTATGAACGAGCCTAAATCTGCTGCCAGCTCGCCGGTCCGCGCCAGCTCGCCGCTTCAGAGACAGTTCCCTGCGAGGAGAGTCCCCGCAACGGTCGGCAGCTTGGTCAAGATTAGTTCGTCTCGGCAGAGCGCGGGGTTGGCAACGGACGCTGTTCTACCTGTTAAACCCAGCTTCTACAGCCAGGTAAATAATAGAATCTCAAACCTAATCCTTACCTATATTATAGCGGCTAATCTTGAAACCGGTCCGCCCGCTTCCGGAACTGTTGTCTCTAAATCCAACCAGAATCCTATCCTTTTTGGCGCATTAGTAGCCATTCTGTCTACTACCATATCTGTCTTAAACTATAATCTACCTAATTTAACCCAGCCGTTCGTCCTACTGACCGTGGCAGGTTTAGGATTAGCGGCTATTGTTGTGATGGCGGGCGTCCTGGTGGCCCAATACCTCCGGGAGACCCCCACCTACGCCCTCATCACAACAAAACAAAAAGAAAGGAGTGCACCATGGTCAAGATCAAATATGAGGAGCTCGAGTTTGACCATCTGGTCATCTTTGAGCGAGATCGTACAGTATTTGCGGCAGCACGCGAGAATGGCAACAGGCACCTTAGGTTATTTCTCGTTAACGAAACTACGGGAAATTTATACACGCGCAACGGATGCGCTGACTCGTGGGAGCAAATTGGAGGAATGGAACGGGATATCATCCTCGCCCGTATCACGGCAGCCAAAAACAACCACATTCCGGTCTATAAGATCAACGGGAACAGCGGCTCCTTATAATTGGTTAGGAGCCGTTGTTTCTCTCCCTTCCAAAACCGTAGCAAATACTGTTAGCTCGCCGATAGAAGTCGCCTTCCACCTTAGCAACCCCCTCGTTATTTTCGTGCTACTTCTTGCCGGTGCATTCAGAATCTTTACTCATTTAACAATACGAGAGTCTTTATGGGAAGAAAAAATAGATAACGAAACCCTTAAAACCCTTAAGAGGTTGTCGATGCAGACCGCGGTATTACTATTTACTGTGGCCTTGGTTGTTGTGGGAGGGTATTACTTTGCCTTGCCATTAATAACTAATAAGGCGACCCTTAAGATGTTATTGAACTCAAGTCTTATTTTTACGGTATTTTACGCATTAACCATTGGTATTCTTGCGAAACTGCTACAGGAATTATTACTGTTTAAAACCGATAATTTTGAGCCAGAAGAAATTAACTTTGACCCTGGATTAGGGGTTATGGTACAGTTTGCTAAAGCAGTTTCATTCGCGAGTTATCCATTACATATTCTGTTCTTTAGAAATATGTCTGATATAGATTATTATCTAATATTGTTAGGGATTAATATCCTGGCAAAAGCAGGGCTACAGATTGCTTCACAAGAAAATAGCTTCAAAGAGGCGGTAATTGCTCGTTACAAAGGAAAAGTGGACCTTTCCCTTTCTGAAAAGAGGGTCAAGGAAGTTAGGCCCAAGGCTGTCAGTGTTAACTTGAAAGGCAAGGTTGTGATTTATAGACAAGAGCCCGACTTATTACGCTGGATTGGCATATTCTTGCCAATTCCGATTCATGTTATCAAATTGGATGGATGGATACCATTACGCAAACGTGTGACAGGGAAGGTAAAAGACTTGATTCAAAGCTTGCTGCCGCAGATAGAACCTGTCCCAATCCCTGTGCTGGCCCCGAATCTTTTTAAAGAGGTCGCCTCCTCGCCGCTCGGCGCGGTGGTGGGAGATTATAGCGAAACCACCAGCTCGCCCGTGGTATTATCAGACGGCGCGGCTTATACCAACACCAACACTCGCTTGCCAGTTGGCAAATTCGGTGTAAGCAGAGTACATTCTATCATGCTCCATGAGCTTGTGCGGATCAACATGACAGATGCGGTTGCGCTCTTATTGCGCTGGATTGGTCTCGGAAGTCTTATAACCCTCCTAACGGCCGATCGCGTTGCAGAGATTGTTGCTCAGCGTCTCGGTAATGGCTTGCGCCCGGCAGGTCGCAGGGCACTTCTCCTGTCATTACAGGAGACGCCCTTGAGCGATATGTATCAACCGCACCCCTCCGAGTTTATCGGCCGGGGAATTTTACGGGTTTTACTTGAAGGAGACATGGAAGGCGCACTGAAAGATATCGAACGGGGCTTGAGCCAATTAACAACGAGCGATGCGGCGTTAAGGCGCTGGGGCCTTATTGAGCGGGCAAAAATCCACGCCCTTAACTTTAACCTCGCAGGCGCCCTAAGAGATTGGATGCAGGCGAGAACCCTGGGTTCATCTGTGATTAGCTCTTCGACTGCCCCTACTTCTGCTGACCCTACCCGCTCCAGCTCGCCGCTTGCGCCCAAAGAAGTCGGCGCGGTGGTGGGAGATTATAGCGAAACCACCAGCTCGCCGCTCACGCCTGATGAGGCTATTGCAGTTGCCGCTTACCTGGATTATCAACTGCAGAATAATCCGGAAGCGGAAGAAAATTCCGCAGCCTTAAGAGCGGAAGCCGAGCGATTTGCTCAAGAGGTATTGCCTATATTTGAGCATTCTCAAGATTTCTTTGGCCGCAAGGTGAGTCTAAATTTAAAAGAGAGAATTGAGCTGGCCTTAGAGGCCCAGCGTTTGGCTGCAGAGAATCCAGATCTAGGTGAGCCGACAGAATATGCCTTTAGAAAGGCAGAAGGAGAGTTAGCTAAGCTTAACGAAACAACACTTAGGCATCGACTATCCCATCTTGTAGATTGGGTTTTAGAACAACCTACCCTTTGGCGAAAATTTTCTGCTTTTACATGCGCAGTGGCGGTAGTAGCAGTGTTTACAGTTATAGCCGTGTCTTATCTTATCTCTCCTGTAAAGACTTATGCGGGAACAGCGCTGCCTACTGATTTGGCTAATGTTGGGCATGATGTTGTAGGGAGTTTCTCTACGCTTCAAGCTGATAGTTTACCAGTGCTTCCTCAAGAGCTTACTCTTAAGGAAGGCCGAGATGACCCTGGGTTTGTCTATTTTTCCTGGAAAGAAGGGGAAGGAGATGTTACAGGAAGGAAATTTGAAATATTCAGGACTTATAAGATAGAGGTAATTGGCCAGACAAACGCGGGCGAAAAAGTCTCCTTCCAGATAGAGAAATCCCGCAGATTAGGGCCTCCTTTAGGAACTACAATTTCCTACTTCTTGCCGATGGCATTACTGGCCAAGCAACCTGAGCCGGGTAAAGTAGCCCAGCCGCTTGCGCCGGGCGATTATACAGTTACCTTAACCACCATAGACAAGTTGCCATCTGGCCAGGCGCGCGAGGTTAAAGCTGAGCCTATATCTTTTGAGGTGAGAGCAGAGTTTGAAGCGCCGAAAACTGCGCCAGCGCCTGTAAAAGAAGAAGTATTTTTCGTTGAGCTGCCGGAGGAACCATCTGTAACAGTAGTAACTCCGCAAGAAGGCACGCCTAATTCAAAATCTGAATATTTGGGCTATGATGTAACGCAGCAATCTGCAAATTCCCTAAAGCAGGAACCCCAAATTACTCCAGCAAAACAAGAACTCGATTCTATCTCAGAATCCGAATATTTAGGCTACCTTGAACCAGTTACGACACAGCCAGTTCAGCCTACAGGAGTAACGCAGCAACTGCCAGTAGAAACGCAACCCTCAGGACAAGAACCCGCTCCTATCTCAGAATCTGAATATCTGGCCAATCTTGAACTAACCGCTGCTCAGGCAGCTCAGTCTGCAGAGGCAATGCTGCCGCAAGCACCGGCAGCTAAGGAAGCACCAACAGCTCCGGCGCCAGGCACCACTCAGGCCCAAGCACCTACTCCGCCTGCAGCCACAGCACAGCCCGCTACTACGGCCGCTGCTAAGAAGCCAGCAGACAAGCAAGCAAAAGAAGCAGCTAAAAAAGCCCCACCTCTACCAGCGGCAAAGAAAACAGAAGCCAGGCCGGCAACAGATGAGGAACTAGCAGACGTCAAAGAAATCGACAGGCTAAGGCAAGAAGTAGCAGCAAGGGCGCGAGTTGCTAAACAGCATCAAGAGGAAAAGCCAGCTACTCAGCCAACAACTGCGGCAACCGAACAAAGAAAGCCAGAAACCAAGACTCAAGTTCAGCCAGCGCCAGCTCCTCAGGCGCCAAGGCTAGCCCAAGCGAACAGACAACAGGTACCTCTCAAGAAGCAAGAGACATATTGGAGTTTTGCAACCTGGAGGCTAATTCACAACGGAGTTTTTTGGGGACTTATAGGAGTTCTTTTGGGCATTGGGATTGCGATATTGAACAGAAGGAAGTCTTCACAGCCAGCTCCAGAAGCACCCGCTCCGGCAGCGCCAGTCGGGCCAGTAGTAGCAGATGCAGTAGCCCAAGCCGAGGCTGAAGCTACTCCAGTCCCAGACGCAGCCGCAGCTGAAGTAGCTGCGGTCTCTGAGGCACCAGCCCCAACTGGAAAAGGAGCAGTCGGCAGTCGTGAACGTCGTAAAGAACGCCGAGCAGCAGCCCGCAGAGAAGCTGGAGCCGATGTAACGAAAGCCGCCGAGCCAACTACACAACCTACCGTGAAAAGCGCGAAGGATTTCTTAAGAGAGGATTTAGGATTGGCAGCTGATTTTGTCGGTAGTTTATCAGATGAAAAAGCAGAGAAGATGGTTAATACTTATAAAAGACGGGCAGCGAAACTTGAGCCAGTTATAGAAGAACTGAGAAAAATAATGGCTGGTTCTCAGGGTGATGCCGAGGTAGCAAGGGTTCTTAATGCCATTATAGACGATTTAGAACAGAACAAGATACTCAGCGTAGCAGATTCTACAGAAGGATTCTTAAGAAGAATGATGGCGACCCTAGACCGCCTTTATGCTTACCAAAAAGAAGCATATAAACAGGCATATGATTTGCTAAAGACGTATATCGAGAATAATAGTGAAATTGAAAACGGAAGAGTTTTTGAGCCAGTAGGCGAAGATTTTAATCCTAAGTTTATGCGGGCAGAAAGAATGGACCCCTTAGATAACAAGCCAAAGGGTGCTAGGACAAAGGTCGTGGTAAGCAAGGTGCTTAGTCTTGGATTTAGAGGGGACCGCGGACCACGTTTTCGGGATGTGCCGATTGTCTGCTCTAGAGTTTATTGTAAAGAAGCGTTAGTTGAAACCGAACGACGGGTTGCAGCGACTCAGCCCCTACCAGCGCAAGGCCCAGCCGAAGCAGCACCAGCAGCCGAGACAGTCGCAGCCAACTTAGAAGTTGGGATGGCAGAAGATTATTTAGCTATACAGATAGCTAACGAAGCCATTAGGCGCGCTGGTTCACAAGAGCGAAAAGCTGAATGTGAAACTATTTTATACAATTTAGTCTGTAAGATGCTATTGCATGTTGAGAGAGCGATAAAGGAAGGTAAATTAGAAGAGGCAGCCGCAATAATAAACCGGCTTGAAGGTTTAGATTTAAGCTTGACATCTGCACAAAAAGAAGAGATGAGTTGGGATAAGAGTGTAATTGACGATTATCGGGAATTTAGCGGTTTAATTGGAAGACGGATAAGATTTAAGGGCGCCGAGAGAACAGTTCAGAAAGTAGAGGTTACATTAGATGAACTAGGAATAAATGTAGTAAAAATTTTATTGGATGATGGTATAAACTATAGTCCGCAGCAACTCAGACAAGAAGGATATGAAGTGCTTGAGTCACCACAAGCCCCAGCCGAGCCAGTAGGTGAACACCCAGACGTATACAGAAGAATAAAAGAAGGAATTAGAGAGATTTCCGAGGCTAGGACCCATACAGAGTATGATAGGTTGTTCGAAGAGGTAGGGGCCGCTATAGAGGATGCCCTAATTTCGCAACAAGAGCGAGATGAGTTGCATAGAGAATTTATTAATGTTAGCCAGAAGAAATCAGATGAACTTTCAGCAGTTGATGCGCTTGTTGCCGGTGCAATGGCCCGTGACGAAGCAGGAGCCGATGCAACGAAAGCCGCCGAGCAGCCAGCACCGGTTGCAGCTGAACCAACGCCAGGCCCAGCAGAAGTAGCCCCAGCTGAAGCAGCAGCTGGAACAACTGCTGTTGAGCCAGCAATTCCTGCCGCTGTAGAAAGAATAAGGGCGATGATTACCGAACTTTCTAATGCCCAAACCTCTCGGGAATTAGAGAAATTATATGATAGAATACGGCGCATTGAATTAGATAATAAGGAAATTTCAGGAGATGAAGAGCGTATATTACTTGAGGAATTAAACTGCGCATACCAAAGAAGGAAGCAGGAGTTAATGAGTGAAGAAAATCTCGCCAGAGAAAAGAGAATACTCCAGGAGCAGATAGAAAAAATAAAAGAAACCATAAGAACAAATAGGAATTCTCTCGAAGAGGAAAAAGTCAAGCTTCACATACGTAACTTGTTAGTTGAATTAGGAAATGCGCTTCGTTCGTTCGCAGAGCTTTCAAAGGAAGCTGATAAAAAAGATTATGTTGAATGGACAAAAGGAATTCTTGCGGCCATCGATGACCATTCACGATTTACAGAAGAAGTTTTGCAGCCGGTCCCAGCCAAGCCGCCAGCGCCAACAATTACCACAACTGCTGAGACACAGCTTCTTGGAGTGGTAAACGATTGGCTGAAAAATGATTCGCTGCGTTTGAATCATAGCGGGCCTAATGTGTTTGTAGATCGCGGCGCGTTGGTGCGGTTGGCTAAGGAGCGTGGGCTGAAAGCTGAGCTGTATGCCCACAAGAATCTTACCCGGCTCTTCTCTAGTGTTACTCGGTTCGTTTATGAGTTCGAGCCTTCTGAGCGAGACGGCGGTTGGTTGGTGGTGGCTGACGGAGAAGATTTTCTCTTTGTTCCTACCGACGTAGCGTTCTTCCAGGTTGGCAAAGCACCTGACCTAGTCTATAGGCTTTTTGAGCTGGAAATGGAGGGGAGGAAGTTGAAGTTGGAGGATATTCCAGACGTTTTCTATTTCCGTGAGATCTTCCGGGCCTGCCGCCTACGTCCCACAGCCGACGCTCACGGTAGCGGATTCAAGCTGGTTGAGAAAGGCCGCCTGCAGGTGGTTGATGCGTTCACGTCAGCACCGAACACTGAAGCTCAAGCCACCTCCTCGCCCATCGCCCAACCCGCCAGCTCGCCGGCGCAGGAAATCAGCACACAGGATGAACCGGCAGTGACTGTGCAATTTGATCACACAAAAGGCACATTCAATATTATAGATCAAGCAAGCGGTGAGGTTATCGGTTCTGGAGAATTTAGAGACGATGCGACACAGGATCGTCTTATTTTGCAGAATGTTATGATTTCCGTTTACGCCGGACAGCGCTTGCATTATGGTACTGCCTCCATAAGAGCATTTGCACAAGAAGCTGCGGCCAGACACCCATATGCGCAGCAGCCATTGATGATTGCACCTGTGATGAGCCCGTATATATGGAAGATTGCAGAAAAGGTGCTTGAGCCAGCATCGATAGCTGTTGTTTTGTCAAGGTCTGATATGCCATATGGCACACCAGAGGATCAATGGATACCGTATGGAAGCGAGCAATTTAAGCAAATCGTCAATGGCCCTGTGAGCGATAGCATAAATAGCTTAGGTCAACCCCTATATGTGCGATGGTTTAACCTTAAGGGTTATCCGAAAACAGCCCGCAGCCAGAACGCCCGGTTATCTTCCAGCCCTGTAGACGCGCACGAGTCAAGCGAGTCAAGATTAGAGGCATTCTTAGATAAGATTAGGCTTTTAATTATAGAGAAAAGGCTGGCGACTAATCGTTCCCAATTCAACGCCTTTATTAACAGATTTAAGGTTCATTTTGAGGAAAACTACGACTTGTTAGCAAGATACTGGCTTCCTTCTGGCACCGCAGGGGCTATACAGAAATCGGGAATGGACAGAATTCAGTTAGAAATAATCGTGATGAGTTCCTGGGTGGTTATCCTGGCTTCTACCAACGCAACGGAATTCTCACTTAATCTAGGAATGGTCGAAAGGATTATATGCCAGGTAATTAACCCAACAATTAAAGAGGGTAAGCCCGTCAATCCTGCGCAACTATTCCTCAGTTGGTTATCCCGGGCGCTTATAGATATGAATGTAGCTATGAATGGGCGGTTCTTTAATATGCTACCCGGTCCGTTTTCTTTGTTAGAACTGCTTGAAGTAAAAAAGACCCTTGCTGATACGCCGGATTTATTAATTCCAGGGATAGTAGGAATAATACAGAAATACCAAGACGGCATTAGAGTTATATCAACCCCAAAAGAGGTAGCGGTGTGGCGGGACTTCATAAGGGACTTCATAAAAGTATTTATTACTAATGAGATTAAATCTTTACGCTTCGGTTTCGATAACGGCAATGGCGCGCCGGCGAATCATCGTCAGCCCGGCTCCTCTCCGATTAAAGAAAAGGCAAGCTCTCCTGTGGCTCCGCTGAGAAATGCGCAGGGGCATAGGCAGAAGAACAACCAGCAGAGCGCGGGGTTGGCAACAGGCGCTGCTTTACCTGTTAAGCCCAGCTTATCTATCCAGCAGGTAAATAATAGAATCTCAAGCCCAGTTATTGACGGTGCCCTGGAAGCGCATCCAGCAACCGGGCCGCCTGCAGCTATTTATGCCTTGGCCCGCATTTTTGGTATCCTTCCGGAATTACCTTTCTTAATCAGTTTAAAATTAATTGCAGGAAATATAAATTTAACCCAGCCGCAAGTCCTAACTACCGTGCCTGCACGCCGAAGTGCCGAATTTTACCGTGGCTATTCGGCGTTACGGCACGCAGGCGTGGCAGGTTTAGGATTAGCGGCTATTGTTGTATATGAGGGCTACGTAAGAGCCCCAATACCTCCGGGGATTGACCCCTCTTTGCGGGCCCTCATTACAACTATTATAGGAGGTGTGCTATGGTCAAGATCAACTACGCAGTGCTCGAGTTTGACCACATCGTTGAGTTCATCAAGGATGGCGCGATATTTGCAGCAGCTAAGGAGAATGGTAACGGCCACCTTAGGCTCTTCCTTATCCAGCCTACGGGCAATGTTTATACGCGTAATGGCTGCGCTGATTCGTGGGAAGAACTCTGGGGGAGCGATAGAACCAGCATCCTCGCGCGCATCATCGCCGCTCGCAACAACCATATTCCAGTCTACAAAGTTAACGGTAACGGAAACAGCGGCTCCTTCTAAGAGGAGGTTAGGGGCCGTTGGTTTTGCCTCCAGTCCTTCGGCTCACTCCGTCTCTCGACTCCGCTCGGGACGAACACTGAGTGTGGTCGGAATGTTCGTTCGCTCAGGACTGGCACTGAGCGAGGGCGAAGCCCGAGTCGAACGTGCCAGCTCGCCGGTGCAGGCTCAGGTTGAAGAGGGGTTAGTCGAGAAAATAAGAGCGGCTGCGCAAATTATGATTCCGGGGATATACCATTACACAGGCCTGGTAACGAGGGGTCGGGATCGGTATTATAGGGCGAAAACGCCTAAACGAATAGGAATTATTAATGCTATAGTTAGGAGGTTGGTAAACAGGGGTTATGACGCCGCTGAAGCTCAAGAGTTCGTTAGCAATATTTTCTATGATGCGCTTGAAGCGTTCATACTAAGTAAACAAGGGCCCAGCTCCAACTCGCCCGCCGCCAGCTCGCCGGCCCGCGCCTCCTCGCCGGTCTCTATGACTCGCCGCAGCTTTATTCCCCTATCGGGTTTAGTAACGGCAGCCTTAACTTTGCTTCCGCGCAGGATTCTTGCTGTTAACTGGTTAAGCACAACTCAAGGTGCCGAAATAACCATGCCGGGGTTCAGCGATACAGAAGCAAAACAAGTCAGGAAGATACTTGCCTTGGCTCAGGGCTTCCTGCTATCTCGCTTAAATATTCGTACTATTCTGGGCGATCCCAAGGTGAGGTGGGCTATTCTTAAGGACAGCAACTTCGCAGCTACGATTCGGCGGTTGAAAGAAAGCAATGTACCTGAAATAAAAAGATTTATTGAAGGCCAGGAAATAATTGAGCAAGCAGACGGTAATCCACTTGATGCCTTAACTATAGGCATGGTCGATAAGCAAGATAAGACTTTGAAGTATTGGACGTTTATTGACGCAAGAGTATACAGCAATTTCACGCATCTTTTAGTTAAAATTCTCCATGAGACAATACACGTTTGTCTTCTTTATAGTCGCGGAAAGAGCGGACAAAAACTTTCTGCTGAATCGAGGAGCAGAGAGGAGATTTCAGTCATTGCAGATTCACTTCAGGTGCTCGAAAAGATGCTCCGCGATAGCAGCCTTAAAAATAAGGAGCCGCAGCTCATAAAAGAATTACCCTATTATATTAATCTTGTTCGTCTACGTCTTGAATACTGGTGTAGGCAGGCCAGCTCGCCGGCGTTCAAGCAATCAAAATTAACTGCTGTTTTTGGTACTGGCCTGCTGTTATTGTCAACATTTGTTTCTATTGTTTCTATAGGAGTTACGCAGGTTTTGTTTCCGAGGGCAGCGGCTGCTCAGTCTATAATATCCTCTCAACCTGAGTTGGTGGCCCAGGTTATCTATTCAGTCAGCATCAACAATGGCGTCATCCACCACACAGTTACCCTCACTGATAAAGGCATCATCACCTCGGTCTCTGGATCTAACCTGCATACACCCAACAACTATACCTTTGATCTTAGCACGCACACAATCTCCTATATCCCCTACCCCTACGGCAATGACGAAAGTCATAGGCTGACTCTTCAGCCGGGTAACCCGGGATATCAGGACGCCTTACGCATCATGCTCGCCATCATCCAAGGCGCTATTGACCAGGGTAACGTAAACCCTTCGCTGCTTACTGATAAGGACCGTCAGTTCCTCAGCCAGGTCCAGGCAGAGTTAAACCGCTATGTGGTGGCCCAGGTTGTCTATTCAGTCAGTATCAACAATGGCGTCATCCACCACACAGTTACCCTCACTGATAAAGGCATCATCACCTCGGTCTCTGGATCTAACCTGCATACACCTAACAACTATACCTTTGATCTTAGCACGCACACAATCTCCTATATCCCCTACCCCTACGGCAATGACGAAAGTCATAGGCTGACTCTTCAGCCGGGTAACCCGGGATATCAGGACGCCTTACGCATCA